>Ga0080013_1005474_pt1 | contig 11815 bp, 23 predicted proteins | sample ETNvirenome_6_85_FD_69236 | JGI IMG/M metagenome (GOLD analysis project Ga0080013, IMG submission 69236) | Marine viral communities from the Pacific Ocean - ETNP_6_85 (SPADES assembly) (version 2) | ecosystem: Environmental > Aquatic > Marine > Oceanic | place: Pacific Ocean | collected 2013-06-19 | reverse complement strand
CGTCAACGTAATCTTGGCGTTGGTATCTAGCTCTGCCTCTCGTAACTTACTCTGTAGACTCATTTATTCTCCTTTGTTAATGAGTGGGGCACCTGTAACCCGTGCCCCCCTGCGGTTTCCTAACGTTACTCGCTGATGACGAGCGTGTCGTTGAGGAACCCCTGCAAGACCTGTGCCTCCTTCACGCTCAGCGTGAAGGCCGCCTGCGGTACGCTATACTGGCCGTCGTAGGCGTTGGTAGCGATGGTCACCGTGTTCGAACCAGCGCGCTTGGCGGTGGAATTACGGTTGATGGTGTACGTGAATCGCTTGGTCTGCTTAGTCTTGCTGAAAATGTTGCTCATATTTTTTTCTCCTTGTATTATATGAACTGAGCTTGTTGTCGCTCATTACGTTATAGGCTAATGTTAACTAAAATCACAGCCTTGTACAGGGAAACTAAGGTAATATATTAACTTTTTCTAGCCGATGCATTCTTGCTTTTCCGTAGTCGTTCTCGCTGAGCTTCCCACCTTCGGTGTGTTCTTCTTGCAGCACGCAAGTTACGTAACTTAGCGTACGCTACGTGGATAAAAAGCACGAGCGCGCCACCTAGTACTCCTCCCCAAAAACCTGGAATAGCCGTCATCTATACCTCCTCAGCTGTCATCAGCCAAGTTCCACACCGCGGCCAACGCAGTGCCTATCTGTGCGCAAAGAATCCCGGCGTCGCGATCAACCTCTAGAAATACTGCGACGCCGATCAATACTACAGCAGCTGCAATTGCGGCTACACGTCTAGCTCTCCTGTTGATCACTTTTTCGCCCTCGCTGTCTACTCTAACGATTGGCATAAGATACGTCCTCCTGTGTATGTCTACTTACCATTATCGCAATGCGTGCATGGACCGTAAACTGTGATTTAAATTGGCTGCGGGCTGAATCGTTAACCGATTCTCAAGGCGTGGTTACTGGGCGCTGAGCGGAGCGCAGTTCACCTATATCCATTCTTCGTTATATAACTTATATTATTGTACTTCAACAATCGTCACGCATACTCCCGACCGAGCCGGCATGCCCTCTATCTTCATTGTGCCGCCCGCAGCCTATTAAAGATAGAGCAGGCCAGGCCGGTGTATAATAAATCATTAAATTAGTGAGGATCGTTATATTTTTGAACTTTTTTGCAAAGATGGGTAATATATATGGAATCTAGCGAACAAAAATAGCAAAAGGAACTTCTCATGAAACTTACGAAATCAATCATTACGATCATACTGTTTGGAATAACACTGTTTTTAGCGGCGGACGTAGCTACGACGTCCAGCGTTGCAGGTCCTAGACGACGGATAAAGACGACAATCAGCTGCGACGGAGGAGCGGGTTGCATCGAAGACATAACTTTCCCCGCAATGCATCTCTCCCCCTAATTTTGGCCTGTGAAGTATTCGATCACGAAATGGCGCGGGTGAGCTATCACTAGGAAAACTTTGCGGCCATCCGTACTCAACTCTACGCGGCGGAGCACGCTCCATCCGGCGCCTTTGTATTGTTCGAGCAGATATTTCAAGGTTCTTTTAGACCACGCGTCTTTTATCTCGAACCATTTACCGCGAGACAATTCTTTCTTCGACCAGCGCCCTCCTAGGACTTCGTTGATCGAATCCATAATGCCTTTAAGGTCGTCAGCCACGGTCTGTTTTTTCCGCCGGCGTCATTAATTCGACCAAGTTACGTGCGAATATTTGGCATATAGATTTATCCACCAACACTTCGTAAACGTCGTACTCCCATCCGGCTGTGAAGGAGATGCGATACGGCCGGCCGAGGAACGCAAGTACGGTAGCCGTCTGATCGGCACGGCAAACTACTTCTCTTCCGAAGTAATCACTGCACGACGGGAATGATTCCAGGCTGATATGTTCACTGAATATTATAGTATCGTGATCACCAGCCCGTGCGGTAGCAAATCCATGAGAAGTGAAGGTTGGCTGTGAACTTATCTTACACAGCACGCCTGGATTGTACCTTCTCCATATCATTCTGTACAGCTGGCCACCAAGCAAATAAGTAGTACGAGCCCTCGGCAACCCCGTATAACGCGGTCATCGTTTCCCAGGATTCTTGCTGCCGACTTTCCTCTGTAGTTTTTTAAGACTACGTTGGATCGCTGCATTTTCTTGGCCTACGGACCCCACGTCCTCCCTGAGTTCAGCTACGTCCGCCTCTAGATGGTTTAAACGTAGTTCAGTGGTGTAATAGAAACCGCCCAGCATCGCGATCAATGCTAGAAGCGGCCACAGCGTCTTGACAGCATTGAGATTCATCCTCACTCCTTTGTCGCCTTTCTTGTGCCGCAGATAATATCATAGGCGTTCAATTTAAGTACATACCCCGGCGGAGTCGAAGCCTTATTTTCAACACCGTCTTTAGACGGCGGAGACCGGTGGGGGTTGACTTCCAGCGACTTGAAGAGACTGGCGTACAGCGGGGTAAGACAAGGATCCGTGGATGTTCGGGGTAATTTTCTCTCTGGGGTCTTGTAGACTCTCGAGGCCGGGTCGCCGGCATACGTGGAAGTAGAGAGAAAGAGGAGCAACGTCGCCAACACTAACCTCATCGCGTACGGCTCCCGTGTTGTGCCATAAGGTTTTCGCGTACGTACGCTCTAAGAAGCGCATCCTCTACACGCTCACCGTAGACCTTCTTTGTTCCGTCTGAAACAGCGCCGCTAGCGGCATCGTGCTGATATTGGGGATGGCCTGCACTTGGAGGAAGCATCTTATCTAATTCGCCACGGAGTTCTTGCGGGTTCACTCCGTTGTCATTGGCGTACTGATCGATTGTGCCTGACATGCCATCAAGCTGATCGCCTGCAGGATTAGTACCCATAGCGTGATCGATAAACCCCATTGCAGCTTTTTGAGCGTCTGTGAATTGCGGCATTCTAATAGTCCTATATTTACAAAGGTACCGCGGCGACGCGCGGTGCCACTAGATAACTATTTGCTGCGAGTGACAATGGCAGAACGTTTAAATTCGGCGATCGCAATTCTTCTCACGCTGACATTCATATCGTGCTCCTCTGCATGGATCTACATGGAACGTACGTCTAGACGCACCCGCATGATATGCAACTCGAATAAGCTTCCACACGTGGTGAAGTTACCTATCTTTAAAAGCGCGTGGCAGATAATCGACTCTTGCGACGTACATTTTCCAGCAGACACCGCAATAGCCATTGTAGTTTTCGAAAATCGATGGTTTGAGAAATTCGGGAGATCTAAGGAAGTATTTTCTGCCCTAGAGAATCTAGTAATCGAGTGGTCGCAGAGAGAGAGGTATCTATCGGGATATTCCATCGATGGAAAATCGTATCACCAACGACGGGTCACCGGTCTCCTCTTGGGCCCAGGTCACATCTGGGTGTACACCAAGCCTGGGATGAGGATATGTCGTACCTCTCTGATCCACGAACTAGTGCATGCCTCCATTAGAGCACGCAAAGGAACGGACGGGGATCCGGACCACGAAGGCCCAATATTTTCTGGGTGGACTTCACAACACACGGAATTCATAGTAGAAGTCAATCGTGAAATATGTGAATTGGGGCTTTAGAACCAGCTACTACGATCCTTTGTCGACGCCACACTCTGCACGAAGTCTCGGTGCACAGACTAAAACTCGCAACAATAACGATATCGTACGGCGGTTCGGATACGTCGCCTAGGTTTGCGGTAGTAGTGAAAGCGACTGAAGAAGGAGCTCCGTGGGTGATCGTGTATTCACTAGCGACGGCACGGCCGTTGATCTCCAGTGCTGCCGTCGACGGATAAGCACGGTTATACTTCCAGCCCCCATCTGGATTGATGGTGAACTGCGCCACAAGCGAAGGAGGGGATTTGTCGTCTTGGATGTCTAACGACGTAGAGACTCGAAACGGATCATCGACCCTGGGGTTTGACACTAGTGCCAACATCAGTATCATCGCTCTGATCACGTTGTTCTCCTGTGGAGGTCTAGGAAATAATCCGCAGACTCGTATTCACGAATTCGATTTGCGATGATAGATATTGATTCCAGGCGGTCAGCCCGAAGACTTCTATCCTCGTTCCACGGTACGTTTATTACCTGGACTCCCTGCTTGGAGAGGGTATCAACTGTGGCGTTTACTTCCTTGTTTAGGCACTTGAGATAATCTGTGTCTATGACGCTCTCGCATCTTCTGCCAGTACGAAGCTCCATCCGTTTTGCTATACGCCTTGCCGCGACCTCCGGCTCGACCATCAAATTAATGCACACGTTGGGAAGAAGAACGCTAGCGGTCATTCCGTGGTAGATGCTTTTATAGGTTTCAAACTCTCTCTCAGACATCGCGCCGGTGCTCACTTGAAGGCGGGCGAAGGCGGTATCGCCAAAATAGCTACGGTCCAAGACGGCGTCTCCCTGGTTGTTCATCACGTGCCACTGAGCCTGTAGATGCATCTTGAACCTAGCCTGTAAGAGGTGCACTTGCATCGTAAATGCCCAGCGTCTCTGGTCTGAGTAGAAAGAAGAGAGGTATGGATTGGCGCCTCGCTCCTCGTCTGGTTCCATGAGGGCCAGCGTGTTAGTACCTAAAACCTCCCCTAGCTCTTCAGTGAACGAACTCTTGCCAGCTCCTATCAAACCTTCGACAATAACCACTTTGTTTCTCACCTTATCTTCTCCTCTTCCGTCTTCTTCAGCTGCTCAAATATCTCTACCTGCTCGTCACTCATGTTGGTAGGAATAACGACACCGACCTGTATTTGATGATCACCCGCGCTTAGAGCGTGGGAGTCTTTGATTCCGCATCCTCTTAACCTTAAAAAAGAATTAGGTTGACTTCCCGCAGGAACAGTAACCGTTTTTTCACCGTGTATAGTTTGAACTACTCTTCTACACCCGAGCGCCGCTTCAGAGACAGAGAGGTCGATGACGCTGTGTATGTCATTCGCATCTCTAGAGAAAATAGGGTGAGTTTGCACAGCTATCTCTACAAACAGATCCCCGGAACCTCCGTAGCTTTCGTGGCCGACGCCCGGCAGCCTCAAGCGATCTCCCGTAGCAATGCCGATCGGCGCCTCTACCGTCACGGTGTCTCTTACTAGATCGCGCTTATTGCCATGGCAAACAGAGCATACTTCCGCTACTGTTTTTCCACCACCCAAGCAACTGTTGCACGTGGTTTGCATGATTAGAGATCCGTGCCTGTAGGCTATCGTACCGCTCCCACTGCACTGGTGGCACTGTGCTTCTCCAGTTCCACCTAGACCAGCGCACGTTTTACAGTTGATATTTCTTTCTAGGATGATGGTTTTAGAGGTACCGTGAGCAGCCTCTAGGAAAGATATCTCAAGGCGGATCGCAATATCACCGCCTCGACGGCCTTGGTGGTGAACCGAACGCCCTCTACCTCCAAAGAACTGTTCGAATATCCCGGAGTCAAAAGGGTTACCTGCACCCTGAAATGGGTTCCAACCATGTGGAGCCGTATGTTTTTCGGCACCAGAGTCTCCATGCGCGTCGTAATGAGACTTCTTCCGTGAGTCGCTAAGCGTCTCGTACGCCTCTGATACCTCCTTGAATTTCTCCTCTGCTGAGTTATTCTCCGGATTGTGATCAGGGTGATACTTCACTGCTAACCGGCGGTAAGCCTTCTTTATCTCCTCCGTGGAAGCCGACTTGGCCAACTCTAAAACATCGTAGTAGTCGCGTTTCATTTTAAAAATCTTATACCAATCTCCAGGATTATATAAAAAAAGGAGGGCTTACGCCCTCCTTAAATGACCTAAACCGTCGGCCTGGTCCGCTAACCTATTGCTACACTCAGCGGCTGAACATCCGGTCTGGGTGGGACGGTAACGCTCAGCAAGCCGTTGTCGAACTTGGCACACACCTGTGTGAGATCAAGGTTGTCATCGTAATTCACGTAGGTCTTGGCGAAGCTGCGCCTTGCAATCCGGCGTACATCCTCTCCGCTCAGTTGAGCCTGAGCCGATACCGTAATGCTTCGTTTGTCTGGACGTACGTCCACAGACAGGTCTTCCTTGGTGAAGCCAGCAAGGGCGAACTCCATGACCGTACTACCGTCCTCGTTGCGATAGATATCAGCGACTGGATATCCAGACGTACTGCGCTGTAGGTGAACCGGAAAATCAGAAAAAAAGTTGTTGAAAACGTCGTCAAAAACACGACTGCCCAAAAGACTAGGGCGATAACTTGCAAGTGCAGTGCTCATAGTTTCCTCCTTATATAAGCGAGTTTCTGCTAATCAACGATCCCACATCGGCAATCGCTAATCATATAAGAAGTATAGTCACTTAGGAGACGTTGTACAACGCTTATTCTTCGTCTGCTTTAGGGCCAAGTCGCAAGGTTTCCACCTTTTGGGGTTGGGCCACTACGCGGTAACCTGTTTTTTGAGGTCCGTAGAAGCCTTTGATCTCCCCAAATTTCTCATTACTCACCATCTTCCTTGCCTGAAGCATTGAAGTCCCACTCCGTTTGGTGAACTCTTCATAGGCTTCTTTGGAAGAATTAAAGAAAACAACGGGCCTGAAGCTGGTTCCTTTAGACGAGACACTCCACATCAGGGATTTCTTACGCCCTTCGATCACAATCAAGAATGCTAGTTCGTGAAAAGAGTCATCCTCGAAAGTTACCTTACGTAAGACTACTTGAGCCGTGGTATCGCTTGACACATAAAATAAATATTGTGTTCACTGACTTTCCAGTGCGTCAAGAATCTACTTCGTCTCCCCACACTGTCCATCCCTTACGGTGGCGGCGTGCAAACATCTCCAAGTAAGGTCCCTTTGACCTTTTCTCCACAACGTCGAAAAAAGAATCCGGCTTGGTACTGTGGGTAGTCTTAGGGCTCTCTACTATACTGGTAATACTCTTATCATCAGTCCTAACACTTACACCGCGCCCTCGCGTACCGAATAGGCAGAGTTCATGTTTCCCTCTAAAATATTGGCCTAGGCCCATAGAGTTTTTTATCCATGCCACGTTGGTGATGTACCTGAACCCTAGGGCCTTCATGACGTGCAGACCATCTTCCAAGTGGTTGTTGGTGACCCAGAGGTAAAAATGCGCATCCGGTGTAACATCGTCCCAGTGTTCACATTGGGTTATAGTTTTTATAACCTCCGGAACGGACAGCAGTGAATAATGCTTGTCTGCTCCTCGTCGAATCTTACCGCCACCTTTTTCCATCCACGGCGGGTCAGCTACAACTGTTTGGAACTGGTTTTTCGAAGCTTTCTTTTTCATCCTTCGTTTCTTCCTTCTTTGGTTGACAAACGCGTAATTTCATCTTACAAGACGAAACGAAGATATACAACGCGAAAATGAAAAAACTTATAAGAACGTTAGGAGAAGAGGGAACGAAGACTTTCGCGGATGATGGATCTGATCTGATACTCATTGAGTTTTAGTATTGATTTATCACGTCCCATTGCTAGAGCGGTGCTTTTTTTTATCTGCTCAGCGTATTCTTTCTCGTCCACCACGGACCCGTGACCCCACGTTCTCCCTTGGTGGAATGCTAAATCCTCCAACCTTCCGCTCCAGGGATGGCCGTCGACGTGGTGTTGCGGGAGGGACTTATAGTAGCCCTCCTCTCTTATGATTCGCTTCAATTCTTGTTTAGAAATTTTCATATCATCCACATCTCAGGTGTCATACTTGAGATCTCCTTTTGATAAATATAAAGGAGGTTCAGGGAGAGAGGAGCATTCTTTTTCGTTACATCGGATGTGTCCACCAGCCAATAACACGTCGAAGTAGTGACGACCGTCAAACGGGTCAATGACCACCTTGAGCAGTATCCCTACCTCTCCGGCAGCCTCATGAAAGACCAGGTCGCCGGTCTTCAACTGTAGGATGGGTGCGGCTCATCTTCCATCACTCGCACCTCCCTCCCTTCGGAGATAGCTTTGAATACGTCTACCATATCCAGCATGTCGGCACACGCATCCAGACCTACGGCATGCATCTCCGACAGAGCCTTGATCTGCATATTCTCTAGATCCAGATCTACCGGCCCGTCTCCGTAATCCAACGTCACCTTGACGATCCTAGGCCCGGATACGATGATCATAGCATCTGGGTGATCCGCCCCCCTGACACCAGTCATAGCCCTGTCGTGAGCCAACTTTTCAACGGCGAGCTTCGCTTCCTTGAGGCCTAGCGATTTCGGAGCAGCGCCCTCTCGCAGTGCCTTGATGGCGTTGATCTTCCTCCCCGTGTCAAGGTAGTCCAGCACCTTGTTATAGATTAGGGGCGCGACGGTCAGATAGTTGTCAGCCATGTTCTCTCGTTAGCCTTCTAGGGCGAGTTGGTGATTTTCCAAGATTTCCAACGTAGCGGCAAAGCTTTTCGCTCGATCGATCTTTTTTTGAAGTGCGTCAATCGTATGTTTATGTTGGGCAACTTGTTTTTCGGTCTTGGCGCGGATCTTATCGTTGTGCGCGCGCAGCTTATCGGAGCCACCAAACTCCACGAATTGTACGGCTAAATAGGGTCTGCCGTCGGCATTCGGGATGAACATGTCAGCAAGAGTCTGGGCCTCCTCCTTATTCAAAGCGTGCACGTACGCCAACACGTCGGTGGTGTAGGAGGAGCGCTTGATCCCGTAGATGCCAGACCCACCCTCGCGTTGTACTACGCTAACAGGATCCTTAAGCCGCTCCCAAATTCGATTGGAACGGCGAGTCACGGTAGACTTACGAGCCCCCAAGGATTCCGGAGTACTCGCCCCGCCAAAGTACCTGTCAAGCACGTAGCGGGTCACTTGTTGGTGTGAGTGAAGACCAAGCTGGAACAGCGTATCTTCGCCGTACCCGTATGAGGGATCGTTCGGTACTTGAACAGTGCGATAGTAATCGCGGTCATAATCATACTTCTGTATCTCGTCATACACCAAGGTAACTCGACGGGGCCCGTTTGGCCTCTTACGTAGTAGATCGGCAACGATCTTATCTCGCCTATCTGTATTCACTGGATCCTCTCTAGATCAACTAAACGACTTATCTATAGTACCACGTGCGGAGGTAGTTTGCACTGTGCGAGAGTTTACTTTAGAAACTAAACTTATTCATCTGCGCGCTCCACATCTCCATGAGGTTTTTGGCAGCCCGCGCGTATCCTTCTTTATCCTTCCAGGAATCTTCTGGAACCAGATACTCGTTGAGGGTAGAGTTTGGGCACGTACGAGGAATAGAGAGCTGTGTCGGTTCGTGCCGCGTGAACGGAACCTGGTTTAATTCCCCTGATATGATGGAGCGTACTGCGGCACGGGAAACCCCTATCGGCATCCTCTCTCCCGTTCCGTATCCCCCTCCGGACCAACCCGTGTTAACAAGCCAGCAGCTCACGTTACGTTCCTCGATCTTCTCTCTAAGGAGACCTGCGTATACCTCTGCAGGACGCGGCATGAAAGGAGCTCCAAAACAAGGGGAAAAAGTAGCAACTGGTTCATCTATTCCAGCCTCAGTCCCAGCCACCTTTGCGGTGTAACCCATCATGAACTGTCTCACTGCCTCCTCCGGAAGTAGACGTGACACCGGCGGAAGTACTCCGAAAGCGTCGCACGTCAAAAACATAATATTGCTAGGATGGCCAGCCTCTCCCGAAGGTATTGCATTAGGAATGTGGTGGATGGGATAGGAACCCCGCGTGTTTTCAGTCAGCGTAGAATCCGTAAAGTCTGGTTTACCGTCGAAGTTAACAACCACGTTCTCTAAAATGGCGCCTGGTCTCTGTACCGCGTCCCATATTTCCGGCTCACTACTTTTTGTGAGGTCGATAACTTTTGCATAGCAACCACCCTCGAAGTTAAAAAGACCTCGAGCTGACCAGCCGTGTTCATCATCCCCCACCAGCCTCCTACCATAGTCTGCAGATAAAGTAGTCTTGCCGGTACCGGATAAACCGAAAAAGACTGCAGCGTTTTCTCCTTCGGTATCCACGTTCACAGAACAGTGCATCGGGAGAATATCCTCGTCGGTTAGAATGAAATTCAGCACAGTGAAAACACTTTTTTTAATCTCCCCAGCGTAAAGGGTTCCGGCGATGAGGATGGTGCGACAGTCGAAATTTATCACAACCTTGGGATCTTCTGAGTACTCAGGGAAACTATAGAGGTGCCATAGTTCACTCGGAGTGGTCTTCGACTTCCTGTGACGAACGAACATGTTGTTGGCGAACAACGCTTGCCACGCGGTGGAAGTGTGTACGGCTAGCTGTAACTGGTGGTCGTGATCGTTTCCAGCGTAGAGAACTTGAGTGTAGTGACGAGAGCTGTTGACGTGTTCGATGTATTGACGGTAAAAAACGGAGTACTCAGCAGGAGACATCGATTGAGTATTCTCCCAATCAACAGCGTCGGCCGTGAACTCGTCTTCTACAATGAATTTCGCTTCTGGGGATCTTCCGGTACATTTGCCGGTTCCTACGATCAATGCACCGGTCGCGGTACGTATCAGTCCATCTTCCACTTGGGCTGATTCGATGAGGTCAGTTCTATCTAAATCCATCTTCTTCAACTATTCATTCTAATGGTCGCAACTCTTTTTACTTATCGACCTTAGACGGTACCTGTGAATGTTTCTTCATGTATCGCCGTAAAGCCCGAGCCGTCCTTCGCACCCTTTTCGCGTAGGACAGGCCGCTCGAATTGGGGGATTTTCCTTTGCAGCGATACCCTGCATTGTAACCACATAACCCAACAGTCCATCTTCCTCGTGCGTAGTCCTTGATCCAAAAAGACAGTATTTGAGCACCTACGTCGATCGAGACCTTGGGCTGAAATAGATCCTTACACGAGTATTTGCTTCCACCTGTGCTCCTGCCTCCAGTCCACTTCGGGATAACTTGCGTTAATCCGCATGCGGATGAGCGACTCACACTTTTCGGAAACCATCGGCTTTCGTGGTGTATGAGACTCACCAGTAGCGCCGGGTCTACTCCATGTTTCTCTGCAGATTTTACAACGTTTTGCATGTTTTGGCAAGCAAACTCTGCACGTTCGCTGTTGTCTCCTATGCCCAAGGCAACAACAGCGGTGCACAGTAATGTCACTAATTCCATCGTATAGTACCAGTCGTTTAAGGTTAAATTATCTCATCCCAGTCATCGTAAGAAAATGATACCAACAATACGATGACTAAAATGGCTGCGAGTAGAATCACGCAACGTCTTGTCGCCGGCGCAGGGTGATCAAATCCTTCAACTGCAGCTTACGGACTTTTATGAGACGCAAATCCATCATTTCTTGTTGCGAGAGGTGAGCCTTGGTTTCAAGCCAGCTGGCTTCACGATCTAGAGTTCTATGTCTTTCCACGAGTTCCTCTACCGTGAAGTCTGTTCTGTTATCTCTCACTTAGCTTCTCCTCTAATTTCCTTATTTTTAGATGTAGTTTCCCGTTTTCGTCTTCCAGTAGACCGGCGTAATCTAGCAATCCTCTACAGTTCCTCCGCAGGTCTTCCGCACACTCTTCTATCGCATTTTCATATCCCTGCAGATCCTTTGCGCATTTCAAGCTACCGAACTGGAATCCTACGTACAGAGCGGACGCTTCACACAGCGTCCATAGAATTACCCCAGCGATAACCCATCTCCAAGCTCGTCTTCTTTCGCTCATGTTACCGCCGTCGCCATAACAGAGGCGACACCTTGACGGAAGGGAGCAAAACGTTACACCCCGTCAATTCCTCTCCAGAGCCCACCACATCGGTCTTTCCCACTTCCTCGCATTCTGCGGCGTTGACGAAACCTACTGCCCCGTTCGCGCAATAATCGTCCGGA
>Ga0080013_1005473_pt1 | contig 11816 bp, 10 predicted proteins | sample ETNvirenome_6_85_FD_69236 | JGI IMG/M metagenome (GOLD analysis project Ga0080013, IMG submission 69236) | Marine viral communities from the Pacific Ocean - ETNP_6_85 (SPADES assembly) (version 2) | ecosystem: Environmental > Aquatic > Marine > Oceanic | place: Pacific Ocean | collected 2013-06-19 | reverse complement strand
CCGCTACTTTCATTCCGTAATCATACAGAACTTTAGACAGCTTTATTCTTTCACAGTTTAAGTCCCTAATATGCTTGCCAACAGAAGCCCCAAACCCGAGAGTGCTAACGGAACCACTAACACCCATGCTACACACATCTTGAGACATAGAGGAGTAACTTGGTGAATTGGCTGAATTAACGGGAATATCGGAACCTGTTGAGCTACTTGTTGTGGTTGATGTGGAAGTTGTAGTATTCGTTGCCCCATCTTCATAGGTTGTTGTTGTGGTACTTTCATATCCACCTGTTATGTTTGTATTACTTCCTGATTCATTCGTTTGTGTGTTGCTGTCATTAGCAGAATCCGCTATTGCAGATTTTGATATTACTACAATTGTAATAATTAATAACAGTAACAATAGATTTGTCGCTATCCATTTCATTATTATTAAATCTTTTTAACATTAATTGCGTTTTCTCTTCCTTTGTTTTCCCCTATCTCAAATTCTATCTCTTCTCCTTCTTTCAATGTGTCGATACCTGCTTTTTCTAAAGCCGATACGTGTAGAAAGACATCCTTTCCTTCCTGTTCAATAAATCCATATCCTTTGGTTGGATTAAACCATTTAATTTTTCCTGTAGTCATTAGTTTCCTTTTAGTTAATCTTTAATAATTTTAATAATCAGAACATTATTTTTTAACGAGGCTTCCCCCAAAATAAAGCCCGACTATCGCCGCCATCAGATGCGTATCCATTGGCGTTATAACAACACCTGCAAATTGCCTATCCACAAGCATTTCTTTTTGTTCTATCAAGAAGAAAAATCCTCTGGAAAATTCCGTCCATGTTAAAAATATCGCTGTATCAAAGAAAACAGGTACTATTTTAGGCCATACAATGATGAAGAATACGGCTGTCAAGGCTATAATTCTCCTAGTCCATTGAAAGCCCTTGTTTTCATACCGTCTTGCCTTGTCTATTTCCTCCATTTGAAACTTGCCACGAGCAAGAAGCATTTTTTGTTCCGCTTGCTTTGCCTTTATGGATTGACCCCAAATGGTCATCACTCCGCCCAATACACTTGAGCCGAGCATTGTAATCATTTCTACTGGCAAACCACTCATTATACTTCCTCCTTTATCAGGTGTTGCTATTGATTCTATGGCCCCGCTTGCAAATGAACCCAGCAGGATTGCAAGCAACCATTCCATTTAAACTATATAATTTATTAATACTATTGCAAGGATGGCAACAACAGCAATAGTGAATAACTTTGCTGGTTTATTTAAATCCTTCCATATTCCTTTTAATTTTTCCATTATTTCCTCCTAGTTAATTAATCCAGTGTACACGGCTTTTAGAATTAACCCCAAAACCATGATTGACACCGTCCACACAATTTTAAAAATCGTGTCAATCTTTTGACTCATGTGAGACATGTGATTATCAAGTTTTTGATTAATGAGTTTTAACTCCCCACCAATCCTGATAATATCCTCACGGTTCTCCTGTGTTTTTTCTTCAGCCATTTATTTCTCCAAATAAAAATCGTGATTACCGATTGATTTTAAGAATAACATTTTTGGGTCGGTAGCCCAAGAAGGTGAAGCTGTATTTGGATTAAAAAAATTAGTAGCTCCTCCTGTGTTATCTTTCATTTTTCCTGTTAATAACTCTTCTGCTATTTCTAATGCTCTTTTAAATGATTTATCTTGTTCTGTTGCATTTGTCATTCTTTTGAAATTTTTGCTATTTGCATCATTAAACACACTAAATTGCTCTGGATGAGAAATTATACTTTCAATACTATTTCCCCACCAATCTGTAGGGCTTTTAAGTCTATTTATTATAACATTTCCAACAGCAATCATTCCTTCATCCCCTTCTCCGGATGCTTCTCCATACATAAGTCTTGCTAATATTTCTTTTTCCCAAGGTTTTGCCCTTATTAGAATTTCATTCATCTGTTTATCTACAGGCTCATCATAACTTTTAGAAATACTTTGTGCTTCTTTTTCAGCTTCATCCATTGTACTAAATGTCTGCATGTAACGTGGATTCAAATGTACTGGATGTGCTGATGGATTATTTCTTCCATTAATTTTACCTACTTCATTATACCAAACTTTTTTACCATCTTTGTCATAATAAAAATCAGTAATATTATTTTCATGTGCCATGACTTAATTTCCAAAAAATAATTCATTCAAGCTCCCACTGAATGTCTGTGAAGGACTTGTTGTTATAGTCCCCCCTACGGAAATATCCTGTCCTTTAGGATATTTTGGAAGTTGGAATCGTGACCCGCTAAATGGTAATGTTATTTCTCGTGGAATGATGTAGTCAAGGTTATACCCTTCAAGCATACCAATTAACTCTTCCGTTAATTGTATTTTTTGTTGCCTAATACCCTCAAGCAATCTTCCTCTTTCCTTTGCATTTCCTGGAAATCCTTTTTGAAACAGTTGTTTTTCTGATTGGCTTAACTGTTCCATTTTAGCGAACTGTCCTGATAATCCCTTGTCAAGGGCAATGATATCCTGCCATTCAGGCTTATTTATACGTTTCATGTATTCATCAAATAGACCTTCTTTTTCCAATTTATTTAATTCATTCATTCTTTTTGTCACTTCATTTTTTAACTTATAGGATTCAATTAATGCCTTTGTATGGCGGGGTGTTTTACCAAGAAAGAAACGTTTAACCAATGGAACTTCATCCCATGTTCCAAATACAGGAATGTCAATTTCCGGTTTTGCCGGTATTCCGGTTCCCCAGTCAATTCCATCTTCCCTGAATGCCGGGTCAACAATAAAGTCCATTGCAAATGCTCCTACCGTTCCCGTGTAAGTTTTAAGTATGTGTTCAATGGCAATTGGTGATAAGCCAGTCCACTGTGCCCATTCAGGATACTTTCTAAATGCAGATAAAATGGCTGCATTTGACCATGGGTACGCCTGTTCAGTTTCTGGAAGATAACTTCTCATAAAGGAAGGAACAATTGGTGAACCTGTAAATCTTGTATTTGTTAAAAGGCTTGAAAATGGAACAAGAACTTGAGGCATAATATTCAGCCTCATTTGTTCTGACATTACCTTAGTTGCCACTTCCGCAAAATCAGCCCCTGTAAAATACTTGTCACTTTCCGCCCACCTTATTCTTTTATTCGTCAGTGGATTAATAATTTCTTCATCACCCCATGTATCCCATGCCCTGTCCACAAGTGTGGATAATGCACCCCATTCAAATGGTTTTGGAATTAAAAAATGTCCTCCCCCTTCTTTTGGAATAATCCAATGCATGTCCCTTGTATGCTGAGTTAATTTTTTATATTCAGGATTATCTCTGTTAATCCATCTGAAGAAGAATGTTGGAAGTAGAATGGCTGTTGATATCTTTGCCGCCATGTATGCCCGCTGACTTCCTGTTAATCCTTCACCTGCTCGAAGTGTCCTATATAAACCTTGAAGTCCTGCATTCAAAAATGGTACGGTTTGTGTAAAAAAGTGCATTACTGAACCAGACCCATGCATTGCAAAGTCGGTTGCTATTTCTCTTGCTTGATAAGAAGCCTCTCTCGCCCCTACCCCTCTTGACCTTAACCGGTGATACTCTGCAAAACGGGATGCATATTCAAACATGCCAACTGCATCGTCTAGTCCATTAATGGCTTTTTTTACTCCTTTAATGGGTGCTCCTTGCATATATTTGGAACGATTAACAACAAACTTATAATCAAGTCCCATTTTTTCATAAATGGATTTCAATCTATTTTCATGCAAACTAGAACGCATCAAGGTTGAATCAAATCCACCGCCATTCAAGGTAAACTCACTCCATAAATCTCTATAGGTCATATCAGACCCATCAAAATTCTTCAGTGATTTTCCATTTTTACCCATGACAACTGAATTGGGTGTCCATTGCCTTGCGTACCCTTTAAGAGTAGAAAGAATGGGAATTGTTCCACCACCTATGCCAAAAAATCCATCTCTGGATAAAATGGAAGATGATAAGGAATCACGAATTAAGTTTGCATAAGCAAAAAAACCAGGGTCATATGTAACACCCCTTGTTAATAAAGTTTTAAATCCTCGTGCAAAATTAAGTGCTTTAGATTGATGACGAACTATTCTATCTCCAACAGCCATCATGGATTCGGCAAGGAATGGATTGGATATTTCCCACATTTCAAGCTCTCGACTGCTGCCAACATTCTTAGAAAATATAAACTGATTATCCTGAAGTTTAATTCGAGACGGAGCATAAAATACTAAATCATCTAAATTTGCATCCTTTAGGTCAAGATTCATATCTTCTAATTGTTCTCTAATATTCTTTGAAGATGCGTCAACTGTTCCTTTATCTAACCGGAACGCTGATGTTTTCTTACCCCAAATTCGTCCAATATCCCTTATTGCCTGTGCTTTAGCATCTGCTTTTGATAATCCTTTTGCAAGTAAATCCTTTTCCATGTCGTCAACAAAACGCTGTAAAGCTCTTCCCATCGTTGCATTCACATGATTTCGATGGGATGCTTTCACAATTCCAAAAATATTCTCTAAATATCCTTCAAGAAAATCCCTGAATGGATATACATCCTGTTTTGTCTTTACTATTTTTTGTTTCGCCTCATCCCACATATGGCCTTTTGCCGTGGCTGATTCTCCTGCCTCTACAACAGGGGCACCTCGTAATTTTTTTACAAGACCATTGCCTGCCCCTCTGGAAAATTTTGTAAATTCAAAATCAGTTCCCTTAAAGTCACGATATAGGGAAATATAATGGGGAGACTGTTCTATTTTATGTCTATGGTCTTTTGATAATATTCCTGACTGTTCAGCAAAATCCAGAACTTCCTTGTTAAACTGGTCAAATTCCTTTAATACATCCTCATAGGTTCTTCCGTCAGCAGTAACCGTATTTCCTTTTCTGGATTGATTGATAACCAATGTCCTATCTTCCTTATTTGGAAATATATCATTAAATTTCTTTTTATCCTTTATCCATTTTTTTGAATCTGGGTCATAGCGTTTCAGGCTTGTCAAACGTTTTGCAACAACATAATTAAGCCAATCATCAATATCCTTTTCCAGTGGCTTTAATACTTCCTTTAGTGATTTTCCTACCTTTTCTAAATCACCATTTCCTATTCTTCTAAATGTTCCATTATGAATTAAATGCTCCAATGAACCAGAAATAGCCGCCAACAAACGGGCTTCCTTGTACATTCGTAAATCTTCAAATCCACCCTTATCAAGTTTTTGTTCCTTTAAGGCTTTATTGACAAGTTTAACTCCATGAAACTGGTCAAATCCCTTTATGGCAAGCCATGAACGAATTTGCCATCCATTCCACCAATCTTTAATTCGCTGACCGGATGCTCTCCTGTCAATATTCATGAATTTTGTAAATGTATTCTTTTCATCAACAGGCAATTTGTCACTACCTTTTAGTCCCTCTTCCACATTCATAGAATGCATTTCTACATTCTTAATGTCTTTTTTTAATTCTTTCAGTGTTTTATAGGTTCCGTAGCGAATACCATCCACTTCCACTTCGTATCCAGTTTTTCTTCGTGTCACATCAATTGTTTTTCCATTAACACGAGCCTGCCATTTTCCCTTAATAGGTTGTCCCTTCTTATTTTTAACGGAAGCAAGAGGCCTAGTTTTTTTATCAATGGCGTGGCGAACAACTTTTTCTGTCACATTTTCACCCACCTTGGTAAATCCATGTCCCATTCCCCTTAAGATTACAGCCAAAAAATTACCCAGTCCGGCCCCTTCTATAGCTCGTTTAAATCTATTAAGAGCTTCCGGGTCGTCTGGGTCTGTCTGTAAATACTTTGTTACAGGATTTGATAAGTGGGGGTAAGTCTCTATCAAATTAGATAGAGTTGGGTCATTTGCCTCAAAATGAACAACGTCCGCCATTGCCCCTGCACCTGTCGCTATGGCAAGGTCTTGCTTAAAGCTTAACCTGCTGCCTTTTTTTGCCTTTATTAATTTAGCACCAATGGTAGCTCCCTTAATCATTTTAAACCATCCTAAATATGGTATCATGAATTGGGCACCGCCACGAACAAGGGCTTGCGGGGTTGATTTTGGAGCTTCTATTTCCGGAAGAAGTATTTTTGAATCTTCATCCATGAAACGGTTGACAGTGAAATTCAATGCGGAATTGCCGGCATCAAAAACACCGCCAACAACCTGCGTTAAGTATTCTTTCTGTATGTCAGTTTTTTTTCTCTGAGACTCTATGAATTCTTTTTGCTTTGCCTCATCATCAGGAAATCTTCGTTTAGCATCACGTGTCCAACGGTCATTCAACTGCTTCATCTGCTTATTATCGTCTACATCCGGGTCAGGGTCACTTGGAAGAACATCTATTTGAGGAACGTCCAATGGTTGAATGATTTCACCTTTCTTGACTTTTTCCTCACGTTCTTTTTTAATTTTTTCAATATAACTATTGAAAGTTTCTAAATAGTTCTCAGCCATTGCTTATTCCTATTTATCCTTCCACGTTTCGCCTTCTTTTATAAGTGCATTTTCCTTCAACCAGTTAACAATATTCTTACCACCTTTCCAAAATTTACTTGCTCTATGTGCCTTTAAGGCTTCAGAATATCTTCCTAACTCACTATCTCTATCCCAACTATTTCCTTCAAGTTGTGATGGGTCAAAATCAGGATTAAAAGTTCCATCTGCAAACAGCCATGGTTCATCACCACCGGCAGTTAACGCATCAAGCAGAACTTCACTTTCATCAGTTTCAATTATGGATTTTTTTACTGTATCATCTGTTTTTAATTGGTCAACAATTTGTTCAGTTTCCGCCGTATTAGTAGCATCCGTTCCTCCTTCAGGAGAAATAATGTCACTAATGTCAATCATCACCTGGTCTGCTAAATCAACTATGTCACTACTATACATGTTTGGAATATTTCCCGCCTTTATATCCAATGCAATGTAACCAATTATTTCACTTCGCATTGCATCAGGATTATTCCTATTACGTTCAAAGAATGCAAGAATGTCCGCTTTTGTCTGTATTTCAGGCCGCTTTAAAATAGAACCGGCTACTTCAGGAACACCTTCAATTGGTTTATGTCTAGTAACATCCATTTTATTTTTTGCTATTTCAGTAAAATTAACCGCCTTAACGGTGTCTATCGGCCCTTCTTCTGGAACTATTATTTCAAATTCCTCCTCTTCAGGTTTTAAGTGAGCATTAGTCGTATTAATATCAGCATAATTCTTTGGTGCAATTCTATTTAGATGATTTTGTATTGATTCCGAACCCATTTCATAATCAACTCTATTTGTGAAATTATCAATAGAAAACTGTAAATTATATTTTTCACGCTCTGTTTCTCGTTTTTTACTTGGTAAGCTATTTAAATAATCCTTTGCTTTTTTATCTTTCAGGTCTTTTAATTTTTTATCAGGGTCAATAAATAACATTGTATGAGAATACTTTCCAATACGCTTATCTTTCGATAAAAAAGAATTAGCTATTTCCTCATAGGCTGATTTAAATAAACTTGATTGCCGTCCAACATTATTTAAATATTGATTCTCCCAAGAAAGTGCATCACCTGGAGTATATGGAAATCTTTCATCCAATTTATCGGACAACAAAGCAATATCATTGTCATCTAAAATTCCTGCTGCAATTGCGTCTTCAAAGTCTCTTTTAAGAATATTTAGTTTTACTATTTCCGCCCTCTGTAAATCAGTGACAGAAACATAATCATTAATAGCCTTATTGACAAAGCCTATTTCGTCAAAATCTTTCATATTAAAGAATTGTTCAAAGTCCGCATATGGGCTGTCTTTAATTTTTCCAGTCTGCCATGCGTTTCTTGCAAGTCCTAATGTCGTATCAACAAAACCTTGCAGGTCACCAACAGATTGAAGTTTACTTAAATCAGTACCAAATGCCGCCTTATTTATCGTCATGCCTCCCATTCCATCCAAGAGAAACATACCCTCTATGTCAGCGTATTGTGGTAATCTATTAATAACATTATCCATCTGTTTAGCATATGCCGTAGGTGAAAATCCCTGAATCCCCCTTTGTCCCAAGCTTGGAAACGCTGGTAATATGGCAGGTTCAGTAAATTCCTCTTCTGTCGTAGTCGGGGCTGTCTGGTCGGCTGCCACAACTCTTCCCACATCTTTATCATACACTGCTTTAGGAGTTTGTGGTTCCCCTGAAGTGAATAAATTAAATGTATTATCCCCTATTCCTGCTTCACTTAATATGCCCCCAAGCTTTCCTTTTGACTGACTAATAATATCCTGATAATAAGATGAAGGTGCTTTAACTAAACCTTTATTCTCATCAGCCCAATCAATTATTTCCGGTTGTCTGAACCATGGTTCAGAACCTTCAGGTAAATTAGCTCCATAAAGATTATTTGAAAAAGTCAGAACATCTTGTAAAGTTCGTGCCCCGTCAAACGCACCACTTAATTTCATCTTTTCTACAACAAATAATCCCCCCTCACCAAAATGAGAATTAGCCCAACGAAGGGCTTGGTCGTAAATAGTTTGTTCCGTTGTTGCCTGAGCTATTGTTCCTGCTTCAATAGTTGCAAGGTTAGTTGTAATGGAATCCTCAATTTTACCATACCTGTCATCCTTTTTTTCCTTTAAACGGGCCTCCTCTTTCCACTTATCTATCTCACCTTCCATGTACCCGCCGGCTACTTTACCGACAGGAGAACTTGCTAAAGTATCTATAAAACTCATTAGTCCCGCCATGCTATTCTCCCCTCGACATCAAGCCAACTGTTTGTGGCATCTGTTTTATCTCTTCTTTAATAGTTTCCACAGCTTCCTTCTCTTCCTGTTTTTTCTTATTGACAGCCATCTTGCCATAATCTTTTCTAAAGTCCGCATTGGAATTATCACTGGAAAGAATTTTAATATTTTTTATTTTTCCTCGAATGCCAATCGCCAGTATCTGATTAAAAACAATTTCCGCCAGTAATAGGGCTAAATCCACCGCCCATTTTCCACCAACAAATCCAGTGAATAATATTCCTTTAGTAAGGGCCTCAACAGAAACCCCGCTTTTTAATATGAGTAAAACTTGTTCTAACTTATTTTCTTCATGAATGGTGTCCCATACGTATTCCGCCGCCTCATCCAAATCAGTGTATTGAGGTGGATGTTCCCACGGGGAATTTCCCGGCGTATCCGTTAAGGACTGGCCTGGAATGGGGGCGTCAAATGGGTTGCTTGTATTTTGTGTTACTTCTGGAGTTGGCATTAAACTTTACCTCCTATGTAAGAATTCATACGCTGTTTCCATATGTATGAAATTGTCTCTGGGTCAGCCGCTTTTATGGGGCCGGGAAAACTAACAACTCCCCCTTTTGAAACATCCCCTATTGTTCTCTTGTAGTCATCAAAGCTGACACTTGCGGTTTCATAAGGAGAGATAAAATCATCATCCCCCGCAAATACCGCTTCCATTCCCTTTTTCATGGCTTCTTTTGTTGCCCAACTAGTTAGCTTATCACTTAAAGCTGAAGAGCCGAATAAATTTGCCCCACTGCCACCTGCCATGTAGGCCACTCCTGCAGTGGCCGCTAATGGAACGAGTTTTTTAAATATATTTCCAAAATCCATTAATCCCATACTCCTGATGTAAAATTAAAATTAAATATTACCAATCCAGTCCTGATAAAAATTTTCCAATCGTGTTAAATAAATTGTCCCTAGATGCTTGGTCAGCAAGGTCAAATTCTGTTTGTCGTGAAAATGCCGCAACCGCTAAATTATGAGCCCTGTCAAGGGAATTTTGTGCCGCTTCATTCGTCCATGTTGCCTCATCCCTCCACTGTTGCCATAAAGAAGACAGTGCATAATTAGATATATTTAATAAATTTTGTGCATTTGTTTGATTAGCTGCATTTGCTGCTGCTGTATTAGCTGTATTAATTTGTCTACGCCAAGTTGTATTAGACTGGTCAATGACACGCTGATTCTCCACATTAAATTTATCTCGTGAGTCCTTTACCTGTGCATTAAATTGATTAATCGCCGCTTCCCGTTCTGCATTTGATTGAGCAACCTGTGTTGCATTATTTGCATTTAAAGCACTGACTTTATTTGATTCTGCATTTGCAAATTGATTCATTGCATCAGTACGTTGTGCGTTTGCCATCTGAACATTTTTTTGCAATCCGGTAAAAAATTCATCCACTTGATTCTGACTTGTTGCATTAAACTGTGCCGCCGCATTTGACGCTGACTGGTCACTGAATAATTGTGCTTGCCGTGCCGCTAAATTCTGTAAATTCGTTTGTTGATTATTGGATAAGTTAGCCATATCCATTTGAAAATAATTTTGGGCGTTTGTAATGGCCGCTTGTTGCCTATTATTAAGGTTTTGAAAAATCATATCCTTATAGGTAGCCGCATCCTGTGCCGCTATAGGAATTGCTGATTGCATGATTCCTTGAGCCATTGATTCCGCATACATACTTGATGCACCCATACCCCGTTTAGCCATATTGGCTTCAACGAGTTTTTGTGCTCCAAGTGCCCATGCAGGTAAATTTGTTCCTGCTGTTACTGCACTTTGAACTTGTTGTTGTAATCCTTCTAGTTGTCCTGCTACAGTTGCATCACTTACAATTTGACCTTGCTGTGCAGTTACAGGTTGTGTTACCGTCCCTTGAGCTGCCGCCATTGTAGGTGCTGTTCCCACAGTTGTTGCCGCATATTGTGCCGCAGTCATTGCCGCAGGGTCAGTTACAACTTGTGCTGTCGGGGCCGCCGCCGCCGCCGCCTGAGTCGCCTGTGCCGTTGGGACTGCTGCTGCTGGGGCAGTTGTCGCCACTCCAGGAGTCGCCATATATTCTGCAGTCTGTGCCGCTTGCAGAACAGGACTTATTTGAGAACCCGTTGGAAGCTGCGGTGTCTTCACAGATTTCTTCATTAAATCTAAAGTATCTTGAGATGTTCCTGCCTGTGGTTGTGGTACCGCCCCTACAGGTAATTGTACTGCAGGTATTGCTGTTGTTGTTGTTGCCATTTAATTTCTTTCCTGTTTATTTATTGTAATATTTTCATTTCTATACCGAAAAATCTACATTAAATGAGATACTTCTATTTTATCTCCATATGCATTCAGTTTGTCGATATAATGCTGTGGCATTTCAAACTCCTTGTCGTTGTTTCTTCTGGTCGAAAATGTCAAAGGGGATGCAGAAACTTTTTGTCCAAATAGTTCTTTCGTCACCTATTCCTCTACGCATTTCAATTTCCATCATAAAATCTTCAGCCATTTTTCCGTTCTCCAAACACGCTTTCTCGCTGTCGTAACCCATTATCCCCTTGTAAATGAGGGGGTTGCCTTCTTGTACGCTTAACAACACCAATAAAAACCATATCTTAATCATTTCCCTATTAATTTAATAGCCATATGACAACTCCAAGTACCACTATGCTCATTGTTAGCGGTAAACATTCTTTCAGTTTTGATATTTTTAAAGATTTTATTGTCATTTATTCATTCCTCTTTTTTCTGCTTAAACCATTTTTTCTATTCCATCTTTTTCTCCAAGCCCACTGACTTATCTTACTGCCGTACACTTCCAATAGGTTTAAGATGAAATTTCTAATCATAGCTGAAATATCCGCCTTTGTTTTCATTCCACTATTTCTTGTTAGTGCCAATCGCACTCCCTGTCAGGATAGCACCGAAAGCCAAGTGAAAAAGTCCACCACCCATCAAGGTGAATGGTTGATGCTGACCAGTTAGTTTCTTCATAAGTTCCAATTGTATCAAGGGGTCTTCAACTGTGTTC
>Ga0080013_1005472_pt1 | contig 11819 bp, 7 predicted proteins | sample ETNvirenome_6_85_FD_69236 | JGI IMG/M metagenome (GOLD analysis project Ga0080013, IMG submission 69236) | Marine viral communities from the Pacific Ocean - ETNP_6_85 (SPADES assembly) (version 2) | ecosystem: Environmental > Aquatic > Marine > Oceanic | place: Pacific Ocean | collected 2013-06-19 | reverse complement strand
AGGTCCAATATGGTATCACAGACTACAAGTTGATTCTTGATGAGTCAACCACGACTCCTGACCTTATTGATCAGAACATCATGTATGCCAAGATTATGATTAAACCCGCTCGCGCAATCGAGTATATCGCGATTGATTTCGTGATCGCATCTTCGGGTGCATCTTTTGAAGACTAAAAAAGATAACAGCACTATTTACAATTATAAGGAGTAACACAGTATGGCATTCTGGTCCAACAATTTCGCCGAGGGTTCACTATTGGAACCCAAAAGAGCATTTAGGTTTAAGGTCGAATTTACCGGTCTAGATTCTTCCAAGAACGGAGGCACTACCATCGCGTGGTACGCAAAGACGGCTACAAAGCCCTCTTTCGCAATTAGTGCGGCTGAACACAAGTATCTTAACCATACTTTCTACTACCCCGGATCTGTTACTTGGAACGATGTTTCGATTACGCTGGTAGATCCCACCAAGCCAGATATGGCCGGCACGCTAGCGTCCATTGTAGAGGCGGCAGGATATTCTCCACCCGCTAACGCCAATGACTTGACTTCAATGTCGAAATCCGGAGCAGCAAATGCTCTTGGTAGCGTGATTGTTACTCAAGTCGACGCCGATGGTAACGAATTAGAAAAATGGACTCTGTGGAATGCGTTTATCACAGAGCTTAAGTTTGGCGACCTTACATATGGAGAAGATGCTTTGACGGAGCTTAGTGTCACTCTTAAATATGACTGGGCGCGCCTTGAGGTTACTGGAGAAGGCTCAATCGCAGCAGTGGCCTCCCAACAAAAAGAAGTATTCAACGTTTAATAACCAAAAGAGAGGTGTTATTTGTCAAGAAATCAAGATAGGCTCGGAGGCGGATCCCCGCAAAACTCCTCGCCTCCAGACCAGCTTGCGCACCAGCAAGCAGAATCCTTTTCGTTTGTAGTTCCCACAGAATTCGTGGAACTCCCGTCGAAAGGGGTCTATTACCCAGAAGGTCATCCTTTGTATAACCAGGAGACCATTGAAATTAAGCATATGACAGCTAAAGAGGAAGATATGCTTACTTCCAGAGCACTACTCAAGAAGGGGCTTGCTCTCGAACGCTTACTAGCTAGTATTGTTGTAGACAAACGCATCAATCCCAATTCTTTGTTAGTTGGTGATAGAAATGCCGTCTTAATAGCTGCTCGCATTTCCGGATATGGAAGTGAATATGCAACAAAAGTAAACTGTCCCCAGTGTAACACGGCCGTCGAACACACCTTCTACTTACACGAGCTTCAGACAAAAAAGACAGAGAATGCCGCTACAATAGGTGCTACTTCTAATGGTGACGGCACCTTTGACACCGTACTCCCTCGATTGGGGGTCCAGGTCACTTTTAGGCTTCTAAGTGGCGCGGATGAGAAAAGTTTCTTGTCGCAAATCGAAACGGCTCGCAAACGAAATCGGTCCGAGAATACAATCACCACACAGTTGCGCCAAATGATAACCGCAGTCAACGGAGAAGAAGACGCTGGTATGATCACAGAGCTTGTACAAAACATGCCCTCAATGGATTCGCGTCACCTGCGGCTAGCATATAGGCTTTCGACGCCAGATATCGATATGACACAGCACTTTAGTTGTAATGAATGTGATTGTGAACAAGATATGGAGGTGCCGCTCACCGCGGACTTTTTTTGGCCTGACCGCTGATTACATGGAAAATGTATATGAGCAATTCTTCTTTTTGAAATATTCAGGAGGTTGGTCATTCAGTGAAGCCTATAATTTACCTGTTGGGTTGCGTAAGTGGTTCGTCGATCGCCTGATAAAACAACTTCAGACTGAAAACGAAGCGATAGAGAGTGCCTCGAGAGGAGGAAATGGTTCACAAACCCTTACTCCTTATAATAATCCCATGGGTCCACCGAGTTCAAACAAGAAATAAGACAAAGCATGCTTTGTCTTTTTTTTACTCTACTATTTATTTTATATAAGGACTTGGCTTGTTTTAATTGATAAGCCTTGAAAATTAATAAAATGGCACTGACACCCGAAGAAATAATCACCGCCTTTGGCGAAATGACCGATGCGCAAAAAAAGGCGCTTAAGAGTGCCATAGGGGCAGAGTCGAGTGTACCTTCGGGAAAGAAGCTTGATGAACAAATCGCCAAGCTCGCACAATATAAGAAAGCTCTAGATCAAATTAAAGATATTGAGGAAATGAGAGCCCAACAGGCAGACGTGCAAGTCCAGTTGCTTGAACTTATACGCAAAAAAACGGCCGATCAGCGCGATGCGATGCTTGCGACGATGGAGCAGGAGAACAATTATAACGAAGAAGCCGTTAAAGCCCTCACAGACAAGCTGAATCTAATTCAGCAGTATATTGACGAAACTAAAGAACTAGAGTCGATTCGCTCTTCAATAAACGAACAATTAGACAAAGGAATTGGCTTATCAGATAAACTAACAAAATCCACTAGAGAATGGGGCGTAGCCATAGCGGACGGTAAAGCCGGACTGCTGGGGGTTCACAAAGCTTTAAGTTTTGGCATGAAACAGGCCGACGGTTTCTTTGGTAAAATGCTCACCGGCGCCAAAGACATGATTTTTGGAGTAGATCAGGCAACTAAAGCCTTCCAGCGCCAATTCCAATTTAGCGAAAAATACAACGCCATGCTTATTCAACAATATAAGAATATGAACGAGTATGGGGTTTCAATAGAAAATGTTACCGCAGCCCACTCTTCTCTAGTGCAGATCACGACTGATTTTACAATGATGGCCCGGGCACAACAGAACCTACTTAGTTCGACCGCCGCGCTCGCTGGAGAACAGGGCGTTGCTTTTGATGACTTTGCTCGCGGAGCCCAGGCGTCGATGAAGTTCTTTGGCGAGAGCGCCGCGGGCGCAGAACGCGTCTCAAGAGAATTGCTATCGACAGCTAAAGCTCTCGGGGTGGCCCCTGGGCAACTTTCTGCCCAATTCGGCGCCATGTCCGGCCAGTTTGCCAAATTTGGGGATCAAGGAGTAAGAGCATTTAAGGATGTAGCGCGCATCGCCAAGCTTACTGGCTTTGAGATGGAAAAAGTGTTGGCTCTCACGAATAAATTTGACACGTTTGAAGATGCAGCAGAGATGACAGGCAAGCTTAATGCTGCATTAGGTGGAAACTTTGTAAATGCCATGGACATGATGATGGCCACCGATCCTGCCGAACGTTTTGAGATGATCAGAGAGTCATTAGAGAACGCAGGTCTCTCCTTCGATGATATGTCATATTATCAAAGGAAGTTCTATGCAGACTCTTTGGGGTTGAGCGATGTTGGCGATTTGGCGCTGATGATGTCCGGAAATATGGATATGCTGGGAGACTCTTCTAATCGAACCGCTGAAGATTACGTTGAGATGCAAGAGAGAGCCCAAGCATCCATGAGTGTCATGGAGGCGTTTAAAGCAATTATTCAAGACAACGCCGAAGGCTTGGTCGGATTCGCCGAGACTCTTAGTAAAATCACCAAATATTTCCTTCAAAATGGACACATAGTACAATTTGCTATAAAAGCATATGCAGCCTTCAAACTAATCATGATTGGGCTGAACGTGGCGCGAGGCATCCAACTAGCTAAAAAAACCGCAATTGCGGCGCAGACTGCCATAGAGATGGGCCAAAACACAGCACTAATCGCTCAAAACACAGCAATAATGGCTCAGATGTCAGGCCAAACCGCGATGACCGCGGCACAGATAACCGCTACTACAGGCTTGATAGCAGCCGAAGCTGCCCTTACTGTCGAGAAAACGGCTCTTGCCACTGCACAGGCAGCCCTCGCTGCGTCAACCGTCCCGGCAACTGGTGGAATGATGGCGTTTGGTACAGCATTGCTATATGCCGGCGCTGGTATCGCACTCATTCTTGGCAGTGCTGCCCTTTTTGCGGCGGCGTTGGGCTTGGCAGGCGACGGTATAGCCAAGATATTCGATTCAATATCCTTCCCGAAGATGGCTGGGCTAGCCGTCTTCTTCGGGGTTCTCGCTATAGCGGCCTACTACCTTCCAATAACAGCCGGCGCCCTAGGCTTGTTTGCTGCTGGTCTGATCGCGGTCGGACTGGCTCTCGCATGGATAGCCACCAGAGATCTCGAGGCAATTGCTACTTTCACCGAAAGCCTAGCTAGCACATCGATAGGCGAAATAAACGCACTAACGAGAGCAATTAAGGGCGTTGCTAAAGCAATGGATGATGTCCCAACCAAAAAGGCATTAGCACTCACTATGACAATGCAGAGTACAGCGGTAGCAGCTACTGCCGCACGTGCCCTGGTTTCAGCCGGCGGCTTACCCGCCGCTGCGACTTCAAGAGCGGCCGGCACCGGTGCCGCAGGATCTATGGAACACACAGTGAACATCGTATTTGATCCAGAAAACAAAGGGATGTTTAAGAAAGAAGTGGTTAAGTTGACCCGCGAAGACCGCGGCATATCCTCTCGAGCAGCTGCAAATGGACAGGGCCAACCGCTCCCACAATAACCTCCTCATGATAGATGATAAAAGGAAATAAATAAATGGCATTTTTTAAAGACAGTCAAGCCACCGCCTTCGATGTAGGTCGCGCAGACAAAGAAGAGATCCTTGGTGAAGATAACTACTATTCGGTTGATGTCACAAGGGCGGCCGATGAAGCAACAGGCGACAAAAGAGCCGGCGCAAAGCTACAAACCTATTATGTCGATGGTACCGATTCTCTTGCCAATCGAGGACTCACAATCAACTTGGTTCATGTACCTACAGGTACTGGCGTCAGATTTAAGGCATTTTTGATGGCTTTTAACGAATCCTACAATAGTGATTGGAGTAGTGAGTCAGTTTATGGTCGCGCCGATCCAATTCACATGTTTAAACAGACATCTCGTAATATCTCATTAGCCTGGAAAATTGTTGCAGCCACAGAGGGTGAAGCAATCGAAAATCTAGTCAGATTGCAAAGATTTCTCCAGATGCTTTATCCTACGTATACAGAAAAAAACAGCGCTCAAACAATCAATCAATCACCGCTTATTCGCCTTCAAATGTCGAACATGATTCGAAAAGCTGCTGTGCCCAAAAACCTTACCGAGTTACGCCAACACGCAACTACCGCCGCCCTCCCCACCGGTCTTCTCGGCATCATTAAGAATGTGAGTGTTACTCATAATATGGAGAACCCAGAGGTGGGGGCGTTTGAATTAGGCACCCCCGGCACCCACACCACCAATAACATCGTCCCTAAAGCTATCGAGGTACAAATGGACTTTTCGGTTGTTCACGAACACATGCTGGGTTGGACAAAAGAGGGCGACAGTTGGACATTTGGTGGGGGTGCAGTAGGCGCCAATAGTGACGCGGCCGCTTTCCCTTATTATGTAAAAGCCCAAGAAGATGCGGACCGCCTGTCTCCCCAACAACGCGCCTTGGCAAATCAAGTATGGATGAGACAAACCCGCATCGATGTTGATCGTGATGCCCTCAAGACATCAGAAGCAGCCCGGCAAACCGCCGAAGCCAAGGCCGGCGCCATGGCGGTCGGGGTCAGGGACTATAACCTTGTAGCCCACACCGCGGCGATGGATGCCCTAACCACGCAAACCGAAGAGCACAACAGCCTGGTCGCAGAACTTCTCGGGGAATAGGACCTAAAAAATGCCAAGATATAAATTTACACCAATTATAAACAACAACATCGAATTCTACGAGTTTTTAAGAAAGAACCGCCAGGTTAAAACAAATATAGTGCATTATGGAACACCTGTTATGCATAACCCATCCGCCGCAGAGCGCGCAACTATTAAAACTGCCCAGCACATGTGGACATTCGGGGACAGATTCTATAAGCTAGCCGCCCAATACTACGGACAGCCCGAATATTGGTGGGTAATTGCTTGGTATAATGGCTATCCTACAGAGGTGACCGTTCGGAAGGGGCATATGCTCGCTATCCCATTAGATCTTGAGGAAGCATTAGTGATCTTGAGGGCTTATTAGAGATGCCTACTGATTACGAGCGAGCAGCCGCTGCAGCTAGGTACGGCGGCGGCCCGGGGCAGCAAACGTATACTGACGCCCAACGCGACATAGTAGAGGAGATTATCTCTACGGACGACTTCACGACCAGTCATCGCTCGAGCCAGATAGATGCCGCCAAAGCGGAGGCCTGGTACAACACGGTTTATGCCTCGTCCAACGGAGGCACACCGCGCGCGCCGAGTTTCGGATACGGCGCCTTGGCAGCGTCCGCCGATCGGGCAGCCTTCCTGGTAAACTATCGATACAAGATTATGACCGGTGAGATCGCCCCGGAAGAGGCCTACGATATCGGGGGCGCCCGGTCCAACGAACTCAAAGCTGCATTCGCTGGAGGCACATCCGGCACTCAATGGGCAACGGATCTCGCCGCTTCTGGCGAGACACTGATGGCGCAATACTCCGCAGCCGGCGTCGAACTCCAAGAGTGTCTGCAGAACGCAGCTGCCGCTAAAAGCGTCCTTCCGACAAAGATACTTGACCTCAACAGCCTCCTCACCGCCAAACTTGGGACAGATTTTCAATCCACTTACTCCGAGGATAACTTCATCGCCGGGAGCGGCCCACGGTACACAACATCTGAATTGCCCCATCGCCCTCGCGCGCGAGGTGATGTTTTGTACCAATGGAAGCGCGCGATTTACCCCTCTACCAGCACACCAACCGTTGAGGACCTCAATACCGCCACAAATCAGCTACATGGGCAATATGTGGACCTCTCCGAAAATGACCGGTCCAAGATCCCATGGCCAAACTATCCAGTAGTAACTATCGCCGGTGACGACCGCGGCCCTCTAGACTTAGGTAGGGAATATCACGGCAGCGCCGAAAAGGCGACTAAACAGTCCGGTGAATATGCCGTTGCCGCCTCCGGATCCGCGCCCCTGACTTACGGATACCCGGCTGGTTGGGCAACCGTTTTGGCAAGTATAATGTCCGCACTCACGCGGTCCTGGGACTTTCTAAAAAACTCTCCTACATATGAGGAATACGAAGCAGGTACCCTGCCGGAAGGGTACCAACAGAACTTGATGGATTTGTCGCTGCTTTTATACCCAGGCGCCTCCATCCAGATCGGAACGCTCGCGTCGAATTCCGACACGGACATCGCGGCCGCGGCTAATGCGCGAGGACTTTCGCGCCCTACTAAAAGACTGATCGATCTTTCCCTCGATACAGCAATCAGTCAGTTTGAGGCGATCGATGCATCATTCGCCGCGGACCTTCAGCGGATCAAAACCGGTATCACCGAGATCTTCAACGTGCTTGAAGCGAGCGTCAAGTGCCAATTGGAAGCCATCGTAAAGAATGCGGCAAATGATCAAGCTATGCGCGCCCTCCTCGCATCGCCGCGCATCACCGCCCCTACCGGCGGCCGCGCGCGGATCTCTGCGCAAGCGATCATAGCTACAGTCGACCGGCTCGTAGAAGACTTTACCGGTGAGAATGCAGCGCAAGATGCTGCCATAGTGGAAGACATAGCAGATAACAGAAATATTTTGTTTAAAGAACAGTGCTTTCTTTTGAATTATATCGATATCTTTCTCAAACAAAAGAAGGATTACGATTCTTTTGTTCCCCCACGAGCCGGCGGAAAGCGGCTTCCTTATGCTCAAGCGCTCGGCTTTCCCGAGACCACCTACACCCCTGTCGACCACATGAAGAAAGAGAACAATGCTTGTCTTTTGGTCGAAGGTGATCCTTATGGGTTTTTAAATAAAATGACCCTTAATCCTCACCTTAAAGAGCTTATCAATATCGACAACCACTATTTGTCTCTCTTACAGCCTTCAATAAGGCTCTTTAAGGTGGTTTATGACGACACCGGCGGAGATGATGATTACCAAGTGGAGATGAAGTTTGATTCGCATTTTTCTGGTACCGATTTAGCTAATTTTACCGAACCAGCCTCATCCCGCGGCAGTGGCGGTTCCCGCGGCGCCGGCGTGGGAATTAAGAGTTTTAACTTTTCTTATGAAGGGAGCAACCCGTTTGCTATTAAAAAGAGCATTAAAGCAAACCTTAAGATCCACGCCTCCACCTTCAGAGAGCTTATGCAAGATCGTCTCGGTACCGCAAAGCGCCTAGATGATAGCCTCCACCGCGGGATGGTACAATTTAAATATGCGGACTTGGCTCTCAAAACTGGACGTTCAGAAGGGTTTGCCTTCGAAGACACCCCCGGCGAACCCCCTTGCATTGATCTCCGCCGCCAAAACGAAAACCTTGCAGATTTAAACTTTAGATTGAGAGCCGAGGTGGGCTGGGCTGCAATTCCCGGCACCGCCGCACAGTTGCCACCAGCGCTGATAAAAGCCATACAATCAAGTTATGTTACGCTCAATCTTACTCCGACAGTGCATAATTTTGATTTCGATGAAACCGGACAAGTGGTGATGAACATCAATTATTTGGCGTATATAGAAGAGTTTTTTGATAATAAAAATTTCAATATCTTTGCCGGCGCAAAAACGGCCACCGGGGCGGAAGTCCCGGTGACGATTGAAAGGATCAAGAGGGCCATAGTACTTGAAGACATAGCGAAGAAATGCGGGCAAACCGAAGACGGCACCAACACCGCCGCAGAAGTAAAAGAAGATTTTAAAGAAAGAGTGGTGAAATATTCATCCCAAGCCCTTCAGCACCTCGTGAGTGGACTTATTGCTCGCAATGAAATCAACTTTATTATGATAGAGAAGACTAAATTGAGGGAATATATAGCCAATAATAGTCCCAGCGCGACCGATGCAGTCCAGGCGGCAGTGGACCAAACCGGAACAGCCGTCGACCCATCGGAGTTAACCACCCGGATCCAGGCTGCACTCGCGGCATATGAAGCCCAAGCCACCGCGGACAACACCGCGGACGCTCCCGCAAAAGACGCAGTTGCTGCAGCTTTGATAGCTGGTGATGGCGAAACTGTTACTATATCTTATTTTTATTTGAGCCAGCTGGTTGATTTAATTTTAGAGAATATAGGCGCCGAATTAGAAGAATTGTCAACTGGACCGGGTAAGCTTACCATCAACACCAACGCGAAAACACTACGGCTCCCCGCAGATCCCACCGACCCATACACGGTCCCAATGGAAGGTTTGAGAGAGGCCGAGCAACAATTTAAAAATGCAGCCAAAAATTTTAAAAGATTGAGAGTTGTTTTGGGCCCAGTTGAATTTGTAAATCACCCCTCTAATCGCGCGCGCGCATTGACAAATGCAACCCTTGGCGACATCCCAATTTCGGTGAAATATTTTGTCGAATATATGACCGAGAAGATGCTCAAAAAAGAAGAAGTATTTTACTCGCTCACTAAATTTTTGAACGATCTTATGAATGAATTTGTTCGAGATTTCTTGAATAGCAGAGAATGTTTCAGAAACATGAAAACAAAAATCCGAGCCCAGCAGGCATCTTTGACTAGTTGGTCCCCCAACAAAAAGCATGACCCTCTTTCAATTAAAATTGCAGATAAGGGTACTCGAAATTCGATTCTGATGAGGGGCAGGGGTAGCGACACCGCTCGCGAAGATGACCAGATCCAGTATCAAATGGACCACACCCTGCAGCATAGAGCAAATATTAACGAGTTAGGAACAGCGCAATCTCCAGTTTTATATTTATCGGGCCCTCCCGGCGCCAGAAAAGCGATAGACCCAGATCATGAGTTTAATTATTTTGTTTATTTTGCAGGACAAGTACAACCAATCGAAAAGATGAGAGGGAGAAGGAAGGACACTCTCAACGCCGCCGGCGGTATCACAGAGGTGGGCGATGAGTCTCGGGGAATCTTTCATTATTTATTAGGGCGCGACAAGGGGTTGATCAAGACCATCTCTCTTTCTAAAACGCAGACAAGAGGGTTGGCAGAGGTTCGTTTTGAGCAAGATGGTTATGATGGGTTGCGCCAACTCAGAGTGGTTTACGATGTTGAGATTGAGAGTTTCGCTAATATTAATACCTATCCGGGCACTTATATCTACGTCGATCCGGCGGGGTTTGATCCGGGGTACAATGTTGATAAGATTGCAATGACCGAACTGGGTATCGGCGGCTATTATATGATTATTAGATCCGAACATGAATTTGCAGCCGGTAAAGCAAATACAAAGATTACAGCCAAGTGGGTCAACCAGATCGAAGCAGCCGCGGCAGAATCAGCATGTCAGTCTCTACGTGATTCTAATACCGGCACTAATGATTTACTAAATACTCACTGCGAGAGCTATGCCACGGAGCGCGAACAAGCGGCCGATGTCGTTGAGCCGGAGGATAGGTTGTTCGACCTTAGATGGGATGGGTTGACGCCGTGGTAGGAGAGAAACATGTCTAAATATTTTGCACCAAACAACAAAGAGTCGGCTAAAGACCTTTTTCAAAAAAGATTGTATTACTGGGCGTACGCCACCGACAAATCGCCACAAAACGTAATTAACTTTAGTTACGGAGAAAAGGCTCTCTATGGGCGAGTGGGCAGATCTATGCAGCCGATTGTCTTGAAAGAAGGCACACTTAAGTTTCTGAAAAACCCCTTCCGCCCAGAAGAGACCTATAGGTCCCTTAATTTTGTGGCAGACATTTTTAACGACATGTCTCGACAGTTTGAGAAAAAAGCAGTTATGTCGCAAATCGCAACGAACGATCCGTATTTAAGCAAATTAGTCGTATATAAATCCTACATCTCACCTAGAAAGCTATATTCGGACCACCAAGAGGAATATATAGCCCAGATTGCCAAGCTTTTTAAATCTCAAAAAATGTACTTTTCAAATTTTGAGGAATTTCTTGATTTATTGACACCAGTTTTACAATATACTTGCAAGACAACCAGATTTACATATCCCGGGTTTGTTAAAAGCACGGATTGTTCCATCATGTCAACCGGTCTTGCTATCGAGATAGCCGATTTGAAGTATAACAATGACGAAGAGAAAGCAAAACAATTTCTTCAAAGCAAGAATTGGGATTTTTATGTTAGCACTTGCAATTCGTATGGTTTTATGGTAGACTTGAATATACCTTGGAGAATTGTGGCAGATTTGGAATCAGACTCTATGAAAGAAATTGCAGAAAGATATGGTTATTATGGGACAGACTCCCTTTTCAGGAAAGCGTACAATAACCCGAATTTTTTAGATATCAGAAAGTTTACTGATATGCTATTAGCTCTATATAGTGCATGTAAGTTTCCTTTTTATGATGAGCTTGAGAATTGCGGCAATGGTAAAATTCATGTAAAAAAGATTTATCCAAAGCACTATCGCAGCGCACGCGAACTAACAAGAACGTTCAGTGGAAAGAAAATATTTCAGTTTTATACATACTTACGACTTTTTGAAGAAAAACCAGAACTCACACAGCCCGAGATGGACGAAATAGCCGCAGAAGTGGTGTCACTCGTTGAGGCAGGCGGCGGAATGGCGGTCCTGACAGTCTATTTGGAAGGAATTATAAATAAAGAGTTTGACAAAGTTGGATCAGTCAGTTATATTAAAAGAGCTAATGAACTTCGCGAAGAGATGGAAATTATGAGAGCAGAAAACCCCACAAATCCTTCAAACTATCGCTATGCAGACATAGCAGCCAAGGAAAAATCAGAACAGGGAGGGACTCTCATTCCTGAAGATCTTCTTCCCGAAGACGAACAAGACATTTTGGTTTAAAATGTACTTTCAATCGATTGATGATAAATCCGAATGTATTGGGGTGTATGTGGACGGGCAACTACATTTTGACAATTTTCCGGCTGATTTGACCCACACTTGGCGCTACACAGGCTCGGC
>Ga0080013_1005471_pt1 | contig 11823 bp, 25 predicted proteins | sample ETNvirenome_6_85_FD_69236 | JGI IMG/M metagenome (GOLD analysis project Ga0080013, IMG submission 69236) | Marine viral communities from the Pacific Ocean - ETNP_6_85 (SPADES assembly) (version 2) | ecosystem: Environmental > Aquatic > Marine > Oceanic | place: Pacific Ocean | collected 2013-06-19 | reverse complement strand
ATCATTTGTATTGGTTGTAAATGCGATCGAGGTTGAGCTATATCCGTATATTGTGAAACGCCATATACCGTCATTACCCATTCCTTCAAACATACTATCAGTAATGTATACTCGTAAATCAGCCAACCGTCTATTATCCACAACCATTACTTTAACATCAGCAAATGACTTATCTGTCTTTATACAAACATCACCGCCCGTTAATACGCTCAATAATAAAATGTAACCAAATTTATTCATTTTATCGTTTACTTCTCCATAACAGATATTCAACTGCTACGGGATAGAAAACAATGATGAACAGTATCACATCGATATGTGCGAACCAGTTCATGATTTGATCTCCTTGGGTTTTTTTAATTCGTCATAAATGCAATATGCACATACAATCATTATGATAGCGTGAAACATTCTAAACTGCATCACCTTATCAATAAATATAATATTGAAATTTAAAAAATCTATTATTGATTCAAACATATTATTTCTCCAAAAATTTCTTGTTCATTGTTCTCGCTACTTCCATCATATTCGTCGCATCGATAAAGTGTGCATCTTTTCCGTACATGGTTTTGAATGCATCATTACCATATCCACGAACGCCGATAAAATAACTCATCACCTTCAATCCGAGATTTCTCATATTCGTGACCTGCTTCTTTGTATGTCGATAAGCATCGCCACCGCTATAGGAAAAACCTTTTGAACTGAACATCGGTGCACCGTCGGAATAATTGATGAAATAAGAATCTTGATTTGAATTTCCAGGAATGAGATCTTTCGCGATAGCTTCGAAGCACAATCCTTCAGGTGTCGTTCCGGAAGTCCTGAGAGCTTTGAAAAGTGTTCTGACCTTAGTCAGTTTATCTTTTCTAGAATCAAAAACAACCATGATCAAAGGAATATCACTATTATTATTATATTGATGTGTTGATCTGATCGAAACCATTACATCGATATTGCCAGCCATATCACAAGCTTTAATCATTGCCACTGCTGATGTCATCGCTTTATTCCATGGTTCACCTGACATCGAACCTGATGCATCGATCGAAAGATGGACGTAAGCTTTGTTGTAGCTATCAACCATTGTCTGTGAGAAAACATTTGTATTTCCAAATCCTAATTCAGCTAACATCCTTTTATCAATCTTACCAGAATCTTTTCTCGTATACTTTGTTATCCGATCTTCAGATCTGACTTTTAACTTTCTACCCAACACGGTTCCGAGTCTCAAACCTTCCTCGACAAAATTATATTCATTCCAGTTGTTACTTCTATCATAGTTTTCCATGCTATACTGATCAGCAACGCTGAATTGATTCGAAGCAATCAAACTTGCTGTTAAATTCTTCACTACTAAACATTTTACTTTATTGGAATTCCAACCGACACCTTCGCCAACTTCTTCATAAGTCGCACCTGAATCTTCAAGTGTCTTCATATTATTAGCGTCGGATTTACTCAGCTTAGTTTTCTTCATCTTACCATCGACAAAATCTTTCTGTTTATCGAAAGCTTTTTCAACAATCGATTTCTGTCTATCACTGAGTTCGTTTAGTTCAGATCCATCATCATTTAATCCTTTTGAATTTCCTGAACTGGATTCGTCACCATCAGTAGCATCATTATCAGGTGTTTCTGTATTCTGCTCTTTTTCATCATTTGAATCTACATCATTTACAACATCAGGTTCAATATTATTGAGGATAATTTCATACACATTCAACGCAACTGTCAGTGCATCTGATGAACTGGTCAGACGTGCAATATTCGGAAGATCTATTTCACTCCATATATCACGTAAACCATTCAGTGCATTCAACTGGCGATTAGAATTATGAAGATTAACTAATCTGAAATCATAACTGTTCCAATCTTCAGTTCTGTATTCAGGTGATTTCAATGCTTTATCGATATTTCTATTATAAAAATATTTCTCATACATCGCATGATAATAACCTTTATAACCAGGCGAGGTTCTGAATATGTAATAATCGATTCTTCTATCTTCGATATAATTTAAAATTCTTTTGATATGAGTTTGAACTGTCGATCTGTCGAGATTTAATACTTCAGCTTTATTATATATCTCTACAGGGATGTGTGTGTGTAATTCATTTAACAAATCGAAATCGGAAAGTAAAATGTGACTACCTTCATGAAGAGCAAGTCCAACTGCTACGTCGAAATTTTTATCATTTAGATTTGCACCCAACACAACTTTTTTACCAGTCGTATAAGATCGATCGTTTGAATTGAATTCAACGGGAATTGATTTACCTGATACGATATTGACAAAATTCGATATCGCTCTGCGATAACTCGCTAAAGCGATAAGATCACGACCTGGTTGTTTTTTCTCTTCAATACCGAGTAGCTCATCAACTGAACTGGTATCGCGATAGTCGCTCCAGAAGCTTGAAAAGTTATTATTGTGTGTGTAATTCATCGTTTTCCTTATTTAATTAACACTATAATATAATGAAAAAACCAATGCGAGGCAACTGTTTTTTTTATTTTTTTTATTTTTATTTTGGTGTGTTGTTCGTATCATCTATATTGATAATACGAACGTAACCATATGCGAGGCAACTGTTTTGTTGAGTTTTTATGAATTACCTGTTATTGATTCGTATATTGTTTTTATCAACATACCAATAACCGGTACACCTATCATTGTTCTCCATTTTTGTGATGATTCTCTGAACTGAGTATTAAGCTTTGTCTCAGCCCATAAACCCTTATCCGGATTAAATAGATTTTTTTTTATAAATCTCAGTGACTCATCATTTTTTGAGTGAGCTTTATCCATACAAGACTTTAATGCATCAATCTTTTTCTCTTGCTCGTCGAGTCTATATATAACTAATTCTAAATCTTGTTTATCTTTTACGTTCACTATTTCAGTATATCTAAAACCATAGCGTATATACCGTATACCATAGCACAACCAAACATTATAGCCATTACTTGCCACATGACCTTCATTATTTTCTTTTGTTGCTTTTTGTTATACTCCAATTTATCTAATAGCCAAAACATAATAATTCTCCTTAATATATTCGTAAATAAATATTTAACTTAACTCAAAAACTATAGATAAAAAAAATAAAAAAGGCAGTAAGTGAAAGGAGTTAAAACTTACTGCCTTGTAGGTACCTATGAAATTCATATATAAATATAATGTAAACATCTTAAACATTATATATTTGTTATCTGGAGTAGGATGATCGCTATAGCGAGTAATAACGATATCATGATCTTCAGTGATGGAATCTCACTTAAAAATATCCAGGTCAGTATTCCGAACAACAACGTACCGATACCGAACCCTAGCATTCTCATATTCCACAACTTACCGAAATATTCAACTGAATACCTGGTAGCGTAATAGAAGCACCATGATACTGGAATACCGGCGAGTGTTATGAATGCCGGACCTTTAGCCCACTCCCATCTGAATTGTGCATTCATATGAACCCATGCTGTGATGTTCCCTATGATGGATAGTATGATCGATAGAAATAGCTTATTCTGAAATAAATCTCTTACCATCTCTTCCTTTTTGATTCAATTACCGTTACTGAATACCGATCCAGTATACCGCAGCAATCTCGCCAAATCGGTTTACATCTATCACTGCTGTGTAGCATTTTATGTTCTTCACAATACTCCTTAACTAATTTCCTATCCCGGTTTCTCTTCTTATACAGATTCATGTCCTTACCCTCGAAGTAGTGATCTACTGGATCATGTCCACATTCAATACATGTTTTATCTGATTTTACTTTCTTCTTCATACCTCTTCTATCCTCTTCGCTTTATCATCGATCAGTAGATCGAACTGTGGTTTATTTCCCAACTGGACGTCGTGGTACTTGCACCCCCATCGATCCAATTGCATAATCGTAAGATCGCGCAATCGTTCTATCCGACCGATATTAGTCCGATCAGATGAGCCCCTCGCTGTCCAGTACGTGATGACTTCGCCGCGGTCGTACATTTTATTTATTTTAGATATGTTATTCTGATCAGGTTCTGCTAATTCATATTCACGCTTATCAGGATAGAAACAGATCGTTTCATCGATATCGACGAATATCTTTCTCGGTTGACCATCAGGTGAGAATCTTAAATGTTCAGTCATCTAGTGGTCTCCTTCTGCTACCTGCAATACTGTTAAGTTGAGTTCATTCCGCCACATCGCGACAACACGTTTCCGGTCATCGATCACCCAGCGGGCATCCCAGTGATTCAGAATATGCCCTTCGTAGATCTCTCGTTTGATAACCGTATCGGCACGATAGTCCTTATCAGCACGAGTGTGAATCGCGTCGTACGGTACGGAATGCTCACTCAACCATTTCATCGTCCGGTCGAGAGCCTGATGGAACCTACCCGTCACGATAATGATCTTGTGGTGAGTTTCACGAAACACTCTGATGAGTTCAATGATCGGTTCGTTCGGTTGATCGAGTTCGATGTTATCCGGATTGTTAAAGATGTCCCAATCGAGTTTACCATTCGGTTTCATCGCGAGATCACGTCGTTGATCGACCAGAGCGAGCGTGCCGTCCATATCGACGATCACGGCTCGGGGTCGGTATTGTTTGTACATATCAGCTCACTCCTGTGTATCGTTTCACTGCTTCGACGGCCATGAATGTACCGATCAGCGACAGTATCGCGATGATGATCCATTGGATGTTCAGTACCGCGACAGCGATGATCGGTGCAACCAGTATGAACATGATTAAGTGAAATATCATTTCAGCTATTTGATTCATAGACTAACTCCTTATGTTATGATGTTGTTTGAGTACAGGGCGGGATTCGAACCCACGAATAATGGATTTGCAGTCCACCCCGTTAACCACTCCGGCACCTGTACGTGTATTGTATATAATATAGAACGTTTACACATACGGGGCAAGCATTATTTTAATTTTTTTTCCTCAGCTCGCAGACCTGCCTCCTGAGCTGACTTCGCAGCATGGCAGGGTTGGCACAGAGTCTGGAGATTATCTTCTTCCCAATACGAGAGATCGAGTTCCTTGAATTTCAAACCTTTCTGCTCATATAGGGGTCGAATGTGATCGACATGCCATTTCAGTTCTTTCGAACGGGTCCGCTTGGGCATGACATCCTGACATTCAGCACATTGACCGCGATCACGTTTCCATATATGTTTACGTGCCAGTGTTGGATTGTAAATAATGTTATACTGTTGAACACAATCCGGATGCCATCGAGCACGAGAACGTTTACCTTGCGGAGTCTTGATCACGTGTCCGCACATCCTGCAATATCCTGACTGGTCATCATAATAATGATCCGGTTTCGGTGGTGTCCGGTGTTCAGTCAGATATACTGATTGGCGCTTAGGCTTCGGTTTGGAATGTGTCTTCTTCCATCTACCCACTGTACCGTCTCCAGAGCATGTTACAGAATATCATCTCACCTCGATCTAATGGTTTGCAATCTAAAACTTTATCCATCAGATGTTTTGCCAACCGGTAGTTCTTCTGTTTGATAAACAGTTCATCGGCACTCAGTTGACCCTGAGGTGTACTTCTGATCAGATCGACCAGACGTTCGAGCTTCCGTTTTGCTTCAAATGAAACGACAGCAGTATTGTCTTGCATCTTTTCTAATGGTTTGAATGAATCCAGTACCAGATCGGGATCAAATTTCATCTGTTCTGATAACAGGTCTGGTCACAATAGGTTTCAGTTTGAGCCTTGCGGTACCCGGTCAGGTCTGATCTCTTTATCTTCGGACTGGACTTACTGTAAGGCAGTATGGATGATTCAGACATATATGATGGAATGAGCTGGTATACATATGGCTTCTCTACATACTGACCACATGACTGGCATTTACCTGGTTTTCTATTCAGGGGTGATCTCTTTGTTATTCTGGGCATGAGTTAAGTTTCCTTTTAATTATTCATTATATAATCAGTATAGAGCTTGCAATCTATGATATCGCCGCGCCAATCTGTATTGAATTCATACTGATGTTTTAATTTTTTAAATATACTGTTACATTGCTGCATATCAGATTTAGTAATGAGATGCCCCTGTTGGAGCTTTCCTCTGAGTAACTCGATCAAACTGATATGTTTGTTCGCCAATCCGTCGATCCAGTCAGGTCCGAGATGATGTCGATCCATTCTGACTAACTTGATCACGATATCGTTGAGCCAGGTGAGTTTCCGTAATGATGATGAGACTCTATCTGATCTATCGGTGAGAATCATACCGTGGAGCTCCTTCCGGGTCGATCAGCCATTGTTGATAGAAGAAGTCGATAGTATCCGGATCTAATTCTTCCGGCCTGACATCTTCTTCATCCATACGGATCATGATATACTCACCCAGTGTCATCTTTGAACGTTACCTCTACATCGGATATCGCCTTGTATTTCGTGAACAGAGTGTTGCATTTTTTCATATCCTGTGCAGTCATCCGATCATCTATTATCGATGATGTTATGCCTATTTTCAATTCCTGGATGAATTGCAAATCAGGTTTAATGATTTCCTTTATTGCTCGCTCGTGCTTCCTCGATTTTCCGAGAAACTCATGAGCTGCCCATCCGCGGATATAGTTGTCCAGTCTGATTAACCTGTTGAGTCTGTTCTGTTTATCTGATATGTGACGCTCAGATGTCAAGCCTATTCGTCATCCTGTGTGAGCATGAGAGAGCTGATAATGAGAATTGAGAACCAGAGCAGATCGATCTGCTTCAGTGCAGGGATGTACGGACCGGATGACAACCCGACGAGAGAACTGATCATCAGGAGCAACAGTATGACAGTACGGAGTATTGAGAGTTTGTTTATTTTCATTTCTATATAATACCTCTATTGGTTATGTTGTTTACTATGTTAATACATATGCTATATGGAATCTAAACTATCGATTTCTTATAGCAAAAAAATCTTCGGCAAAATGTATGCCACGTTAACCCGTCAAGTAGCACTTTAGCTAAAACCGAAAAACCGTTTCAAGTTAACTATTTAGCTCAGTCGAGCAGCCAGGGGAAATAAATGTGAAACCCTGACTGCTCTCCGGATAAGGAAATTTTACGCTCCAGACATCTCTTCTTCAGTAAAGAGCTCATCATCAGAACCGTCGGAAATGAACTTTTGCACTATCTGTCGGACGAATGTTCTCTCAGAATCAACTCCTCCATCAGCAGCGTATTGCGGATAGATAGTGATTTCAGCAGCATCTTGAAGTTTGAATCCGTCGTATATCAGGCCAGCCAGTTCAACTGATGTTCTGGTTGAGACCCCGGAATCGATTCTCGGTGATTCGTTTCCGGATTCAGTTCTCGTTAGATGCGCTATTGTAGCGATATCGTGCAGAATTTTATTATCCACATTCGGGAACATATAACTGAGTAATCCTGATTCCTCTTCATCTGACAGTATATCCATCTCAATGACAGTAAAACGATCTAACAGTGCTTTGTCTAACTGTCTGGTAGCAGTATACTGGTTACCTATATTAGCGGTAGCAATGAATGTAACACCTTCAGCTACTCGGATTGTTGCTTGATCTGCTGCTTCATCTAGTCTGAGATAACGTTGTCCTGAGTCCAATACGGGCATCAGTATATTCCATGCATCTGGATGTGCACGAGTTAATTCATCTAATAGTATGACCGCGTTCGGAGTCTGTATAGCTGTAACGAATAGTGACTCAGCTAAGTAAGTTCCATCCTGTTTGTTAAACTGTACATTCCCTATTAAGGTTGCCCGCGGGTCTTGCGTTGCTCCCATATTGAAATAGAAGTCCGGTCTGTCAAGAGCATTCACAAGAGCTTTCGCAGCCATTGTTTTTCCACACCCAGTCATGCCGGTCATCATGATGTTTTTACCGCGTACCGCGGAACGAATGAGATATTTCCATTTCAATTCACCCATAACGAGTGATTCAGGTTTTAATTCATATGATTGATGAATGAAATTCATCATTTCTATCTGCTCAGTAGGTAATTCCGGATCCGGATCCACTGATGCGGGTTCAGAATCAGTATATTGAGTCATACTGACTTGTTTCCAACTGAGTGATCCATTACTCCGCTCTACTACCATCAAGGCGTTTCCATTTTGAAGCGCATTCTTCCTGGTATTCAGCCAGATCAGTCCGGTATAATCATTACCCAGGTGATCCCGCGCAGTCAAATCATCCGCAACCGCTACGACATTCCCGATATGTGATTTATTTAATTTGTTCATTTATTTGTTTTCTTCCTTATCTTGTATATGAATATATGAAATATTACCGTGCGAGGCAACTGTTTTATTCAATTATTTTATTTTCTCAGTTCCAGCATCGCAAACGGTACTCTGTAGCTCCGACCTCTCATATCGACTAGAGCTTTCTTTACCATAGTCCGGGTGATCACACCTTCAGTTCTTTTAGTTTTCTGCACTACCCAGACTGGATCGCCAACTGATAGATTGGTCTTACCGAGCAGGATCTTGCAATCATTGATAAATCCGGACAGTTCATTCAATTCTGTCAGGGTGTCTAATTTTCTAATTCGATTCTTTAATGTATTCATTGTTTTTTTCCTTATCTGATATACCAATATATGAAATAATACCGTGCGAGGCAACTGTTTTATTCAATTATTTTACCTTCCGTACCACGAGCCGTCATCTACTGGAGAGTAGTCATCTCCATCACCTTCTGGCATCAAAGCGTCAGGATAAAATACTGAATATGACGCAGTGGGATCAATCTGAGGCATCGTTCCGGCATCGTAATGGGTTTCAAAATATTCTAATTCATCAGCATCGATTACGCCGCCTGAATTCATTCTGTTGATTATGTCTATAATGTTCATTTTTGTTCCTTATCTTGTATATGAATATACGAAAAAATACCACACGAGGCAACTGTTTTATTTAATTATTTTCCCCCAGTCAGGTAATTGAGCTAACTCTACTGATTATTGAAGTTAACCGGATTGGCATTCCGAGCTAGGAAATAGTTTTCGGCAAGATAATATACGAACGATCCGCTATATCAGGCAAGCTTTATTTTTATTATTTAACAAAAAAATAGCCAAGTTGGGTAAACTTGGCTGACTATCTAGTCTGAGAAGATAATGGGGCAGATCAAGGATTTGATAGGTAGAAACTCATTCTATCAATCCAGGTGTCAATTTATCAGAGAGAAAAAATCAGGGCAGCCCAGTATGTGAGCTAAGCTGATTCTGAATTCTCATACTCGGATTGATCGGATTGATCTCAGGATCAGAGTATCGGATCCCCCCCTGGATGAGCAGAAATCATTCAATCAGACTCCAGAGTGTCAATCAGAACGATCTCTCCGGAATCTCAGACCACAGTTCCGCAACAGTGCTTCTAAATCGAATGTCTCGGTATCTTCTTCAGCATCTTCTCCGGCATCCTGATCTGAGCTTAAGCTCCGGATTTGCAAAAACGGGATATCTCTGAAACTGGAATTGATTCCAAAAATATCATCCCAGAGTCGCTTGAGCTCCGAACGATCCAATCGTGGGAAGTCTTCTCGATCCGGAATCAATAGATCGAGTTCATTCCTCAGGGCTGAACTGACTCGGCGCCATTCGGGATTCAGACGCGACATCTCGCTCAGCACAGCTCGGATCTGATCAATCAGTTCTCCATCTATCCGGTACCATCTCGTCATGCCATCATCTCAGAAATCCATCATCGATTCTGTTTCTCGATCGATCTGCTGCTTGCTCCCACGGGTTCGCGAGTCCGTCTCAGCATCTTTGCTCATCCCGACGATCCGATCGACCAAACCCCACCGGAGACACTCCGCGCTATCCAGCAGTAAGTCGCGTTTCAACAGTCGATCGAGTTCACCCGCTGGGATGCTGGTTCGCGCCCGATAGATCGTCCGGATTGAGTCCATCATGAGATCTAAATTTTTCTTCTCATCTTCAAATTCTTCATATTTACCCCAAAAGGAACTCGACAGCTGATGAATCAGGATGAACGACGACTCGGTCATCAGCCGCTCCGATCCTGAAACTGAAATAAAGGTAGCAGCTGATGCACAGAAACCTTCTACCCTCGTCTCTATCGGTGACTGACAGCTCTTCATCACATCCATCCCGGCCAACCCGGCAGTCACTGATCCGCCTCCCGAATTGATTCTCACCCTGATAGGGGGAGGATCGATTCCTAACCTCGTGCTCTCTGATATATGTTTTGCATCTAAATCTAATAGCTGTTTATTGAACTGTAATATATTCGGCTTAGTCACTCCTGTATAGAAGAATAAATTATTTCCACTCACCACCACCCCTTCATTTCCATTCTTCTTCGCTGTCGCTTTCTCTCCCCAAACGCTATCTTTCATATTTTCTCACCATCATGTTATTGATCAAAATCTTAATGACGCCCTGAGTCTCTCTATCTAATGAGCGGAACACTAATTCTCTTTCTTTCTTATCTTTAAGTTTTTCAATTTTATTTGCTAATAATTTATTTCTGTTCATCTACATCCCTTTCCTTCTTATATGATGAGTCCTACCTGCACTGTAATGGGTGCTCGCTCCGTATTGCTGCTGATGTATTCTGTCTTTGCTCTGTCGCCACATCGATTTCTTTTTCTTCTCACTGCCTAACTTCATACCTGAAAATTCTGCTATCCAAATCAACACCGCTACTAATCCGATTCCGCCTCCGTATATCATCCAAAACCAATCCATCTTATTTTCCCTCCGGGTTTGTCGTCTCTCTCATATGCCCCGGACTGAGATCTAAGAACCATCCATTACCGTTCTCATTCTTTCTCATACTGTCCACAATATCGTTCGCTAGTCTTTCCCGCACATCATTTCGCTTCAATCCCGATAATGTCGGATGTGCACTCCATCCCTGTAGCGTTCTGTTGATCAATTTTTTCATTCTCTCTCCTCTGAGTTAAACGTTTGTTAATTCTTCTTCGAACATCTTCGGGACTTGACCGCAATTCCCACAACTGTATATCTGTATCGGTACGATTGCTCCCTGTCCTGATGGTGACATGATTGCCGATATCTTCTTTATTACAAAGCTCTGTATGAATAACCTATTATCACACTTCTCACACACTACTGTATCGGCCTTCGACATATCGACCGTTCCGTTGCCATTTGTTGTTTCTGTCATGTTATTAAATCACTCCATTGTTTTAATTTTTCTTTTTTAACTTCGGCTCTGTTATAAACATCAGTCCATGTCACGATATTATTTTTAATCATAAGTTCAATCATAGCATATACGTCACCGATCTCTTCAATTAATTTTTTTTTATTATCCTCTAATCTATACTTTTGACTTCCGTGTATATCATTAGGTTGTCGAAGACATTTCGAACACTGTTGTATCAATTCACCGCACTCTTCCATCATGATGACGAAGAGCTGTTGTTGAGTATCTAATTTCTTCATATCTTCTTCAATTTAATTTTTTTATTCATATCTTCTCGAATCATACTAGCAATTGTATCTGCGGCAATCTTTGCTGATGTTAACAATTTAGCAATTGTATCTGCAACTAAATCTGACTTATCATCGTCTGTTGCATGTAAATCCGCCAAATAATGACCAAACAAATGACGTGCTTGATAAATTTCTTCGCACTCCAAATCATTTATCCTAACCTCACTCGGTGGATTTGTAACATCACACGGATCTGTCGGTAATGCTTTTCGTATTATAGTTGGTTTTGGTATTTTATATACTTCAAACAACCGCTCAAATTCAGTTTTTACTTTTTGATAATTACTCACCCTCTTCACCTATTGTATTTTCTTCCA
>Ga0080013_1005470_pt1 | contig 11823 bp, 17 predicted proteins | sample ETNvirenome_6_85_FD_69236 | JGI IMG/M metagenome (GOLD analysis project Ga0080013, IMG submission 69236) | Marine viral communities from the Pacific Ocean - ETNP_6_85 (SPADES assembly) (version 2) | ecosystem: Environmental > Aquatic > Marine > Oceanic | place: Pacific Ocean | collected 2013-06-19 | reverse complement strand
TTAATTAAAGTTCGATGGCTTAATGATGGCGAAGTAGATATTGCTCCCGCCAACATGTTTGAGGTGATGTCTAGTGCAACCCGGTGATTTAGTAATTATCACACGTAATTCAATTGGTATTCCAAAAGGTACTCTTGGATTGATAATTAAAATAAAGATGGACAGTAAAAAGGGTGTAGGACTTGATGGTGAAGAGACTCCGGGTGTCCATACATTGGCAACTGCCGAAGTTTTACCACATGGGCGAAAGAAAACTCGTCGTTATCTTATACAAGATTTAAGGTTATATAAAGATGGTCTATCATAGAAAGGTAGAAGAAAAAACTCAATTCTTGGCTGACGAATGGCATTACGGCTTGAAGGTATGGCAATGTGTTGGATTCAAGGTAGGGAATTTAGTTTACCATAAGACTCCCGATGATCGGAGAGGTGCTCACGGAATGGGCATTATAACAAGAGATTATACTTATATCAAAACAAGTGTTGGGGGAAGTACACACTTAGAACCAAATAGATTTGTTATACATTGGTTCGATGATCCTAACCAATACTCTATCGCCCATAGAAAACAATTAATATTGGTAACTGAACAAACAAGAGAGACACAATGAGAGAAGGTATAAAAAATAAAACAATAGAATTATATGGCGACGGTATTGGAAAAGTAGATTACGTAGAACACATGGGCTCTGATTTAACGATTGTTAACAGTGCCCGTGTTTCGTTTGGAGTACACAAACAAGAGCTTGACGACAAAGATAAGAAGCTTATCAAATATCTTATTAAACACAGACACACATCAACTCTCGAACACAATAATATTACATTTAGATTTAAGGTTCCCTTATATGTCCGTTCCCAGCACCATCGACACAGAACGTGGAGCTATAACGAGATATCCCGTAGGTATACTGACTTGGATATTCAGTTTTATGAGCCAAAAGAATTTAGAACCCAACATCAATCCAACAGACAAGCTAGCAATTCAAAAGATACAATTAATCCAAAGTGGAAAGATAGTATAAAAGAATGGTATATGGACATGCCACAGTTTGCTTATCAATGGGATCCAGAACATCTTACATGTTCCGAGGCTCTCAAAGAGCACCATGAGCAGTGCTTAAAATTTTATAACTATCTTATTAAAACGGGTGTCTGTAGAGAGCAAGCCCGAGGTGTGTTGCCACAAAATATGTATACATCATATTATGGCACCACCAATCTTAATAATTTAATGAAGTTTATCAGCCTTCGTACTCACGAAGGAGCCCAATGGGAAATCCAAAAAGTTGCAGAAGCATGTCTGGACATAGCAGAAGAATTATTTCCTGTTACTGTTGGTGCTTACCGCGAAATTAAAAGTGGATAACTATCAATTACTTACTATTTATAGCAGGAGGATTGATCCGTGAAGATTACTAAAAGCAAACTTAAAAAAATAATTCGTGAGGCTATTGATGATGTAGCTGGAGATGATTTTTATATCAAACAACGTCGTGATTATGAAGAAATGCAAAAAACCATGGAATACCAAGGAGCAGTACAGTTTCTTGACCCAAATATAGTACCCCCTACAAAAATTCGTAGAGATCACCCTGCTTTGTGGACTCTTTTAGGTCAAGCATGGGCAATCATGGCTCCACATAATCCGTCACATAATGAGGCTTTTAATATTACTGCTAGCATATCCAGAGGCAGAGAATATCAAATGAAAAAATGGGATCTAAGTGATGATGAAAAAAACACATTAATGAATGCTTATGAACAATCACAAAAACTTTTAAAAGCCACCCCTACACATGATCGAGGATATGGCAAAGGGCGATACCAAGGAGATTAATATGAAAATTTCAAAAGAAAGATTAAAAGAAATTGTTAAAGAAGAACTCGCAGAGGCTAACTTCTCACAAGCAACTAGGGGCACCGGACCAACGGAACTAGGTCACAGAGCTATGATCACAAAAGAACAAGCAGATGAATATACAAGAATATTTGCTGGGATTTTTTGGGATGATGCTATAAATTTTTACAGAAAAGAAGTCGGAGAAACTATTAAACTTTACAGCGAACCGGGCCACCGTCTTGATATGACAAATATTAATGCAGAAGACTTAGTTATGGCTGCATTTGCTGATGTGTGGGATGTGTTAAAAGAAGGTCGTGGAGATGTTCTTGCTCTTGCAATTAGAAGATATTTGGAACAGTTTGTAGATAAAGAGGGCAGTTGGAAAAGGTAATGAAAATATCAAAAGAAAAACTAAAACAAATTATCAAAGAAGAACTCGCAGAAGCAGATTTAAGAGGGATAACCGATTATGACAATCCAGTTGATTTTGATATTGAGAGGACTGTCACAGGAAATCTAGAAAGATCTAAGGAACGCGATCCACAATTTAATGTGGACGATGCAGTACGTATTGTTCGTGCAGCTCAAAGTTGGTCTGTGAATATGAAAAATCAAATGGGCCAAGGTCGGTCGTCTATAACTCCTGAAGACTTAGAAGATCTATTGTTTATTTTAAGTGGCGAAGGCGACTATGACGGATTTTAATTTCAATGAAATTAATACTTGAAAATTGGCGAAAGTACATAAAAGAAAATATTGATCTTGATATAAAGGTTGGTGATGTTCTATTGGGCGGTAAATATAGAAATAAAAGAATCGTAGTTAAAGAAATAGGTGTAGATGAACTTGGACAACCCACTGTTAACGGCAAATCTATTTTAAATGTTAGAATCGAAAAGAACTTACCAGATGAGAAGAAAAGTAAGAAAACTCTAGAAGCAGAAAACGATGAAATTAATACTTGAAAGTTGGCGAATATTCTTAAAAGAGGCGTCCAGTAATGAGAGATCTTTTGCGTTTACCGAGCCTGAATTAAAAAAATTAAATAAATCTATTGCAAAAATAACATCTGCTGCACAAAAAGTTTTGGGTGCCGCAGGTCCGTTACCTTATCTTACTGCAAAGGATTTAGAGTCAAGACCAGCCACACCAATCCAACAAGTTGCAGAAGCAGACGATATTTCAAAATTAAGAAAACAATATCATGGTCCTGAAGGTGAGCTAGCAAGATCTGGACCTCGTTCTGTTCGAGGATTAGAAAAGGGACTAGGCAAGATGTCTGCAAGAGACTTTGAGCAAGCAGAGATGGTTATGAAAGTTCCCGAAGAAGTTCTTGTAGATTTTAGAAGTTTAATTGGTGAACTAAAAAAAGTCGATGGTCTTTTTGTGGAAGCTAGGGATTGGTATCATAACATAAGACAGTTGTTAGATGAAGAGACTAAAAACGATAGAGATTCAGCACTCCTTGGATTACTTATTGCAACCTACTCACCTCGTGCCAAGTTTGCTCTAAATTTAACTGAAGCTGTTTATATGTATAAAGCTGTTCAAGAGGATACAAAGAATAACCCTGAATTATTAAAGAAATACCTAGAAACGTTTCCTGGTGCAGAAAAGCTAAAGCCCGGTCAACCACGAGGATTCACCAATGCCAACAAGGTGCCAAACTTTGCATTAAATTTAATTGCCCCTGGCCTCTCTGGTTATCGCAAAGGTGATACGGGAAATGTTGTATATGATGAATTGTATATGTGGAATTCCACAATTGACACATGGATGATTGACGCTTTTTATCCTCTTCTCCGTAAATCATCAACTTCAAAAGAGTGGGAAACAATTAAAGGTAAGTTAATGTCAAACGTTGTATCCTACCGATACATGACAAACTTGGTTGCCCAAGAAGCTAAAAAGTTAAATTTGTTACCCCATGAGCTACAGGCAATTATATGGGTGTCAATGCAAGTTCGCCAAACAGGAGAAGCAGGCTTGGGAGTAACAACCCAGTTTGCTTTCAACCAGATAAAAGAGGCAATTACAAATGTCAATTCTATCAAAGAAGGCTTAGAAGCATCGAAAAGAAACTTAGAACAAAATAGTTGGCTTAAAGTAATTTTAGATACAATTGATAGCAAGGGCTTTAAGGAAGCAGCAAAAATTGCGTTGGGTATTAAAAACGAAAAAGGAAAAATAGAAATTCCTGGTGTTCGAAGTATAACTTCAAAAGGTAAAAAGGGAACATCATTTAAATATTATACAGAACCAGAGAAAGAAAAGTCTCCAACTATCGCAAAGAAAAAAACAACTAGCAGTGCCCCAAAACCGAAACCAGAAAAGAGATTTGCTGATCAAGCATTTAGTGAACTAAAAACACACTACGTGATGAATAATATTATTCAAATGCCAACTGGTAAATTTAATAATCTATATGACTCTGTTTCTTTATATCTTGATCCCAAATTTTCAACTCAAAAAGCAGTGGAATATATTACTGGTAGATTTGATCCCGAAGCTCGAAGCAGCAAGGATTACTTTAAAAAATGAAATTAATACTTGAAAAGTGGAAACAGTTTTTAAAAGAATCGACAACTATTCTTCCATCAAACAAAGTTGGTAAAATAATATACGATCCAAAAGGACTAGGCTCAACTCCTGATGGAACAAACGTAGATTATATGGGCTTTACTGTTTGGATGAAAGCCTCCGACTTCATTAAATTAAATCCCATTAGAGACTCGACCATCGATAGCACCGAATATATTTCAAAACACTTTCAAGAGAATGAAGATATTATTATTGCTCCCCCCTTCTTGTCAGCCGAATGGGTGGAAGACCATTGGAAGGTTGATGGTCATGAAGGTCGAGGTCGTATGATTGAGGTTGAAAAAATAAATCCTGGCTCTTTAGTCCCGGTTCATATTTTTCCACGTCATGGTAATAGAGCTAGGCACTTAACAGAGGAGATGATCTTTGCTACAATTGTGGCAGATCGACGTGCTGCAACACTTTTTCGTTTCCAACCAAAGGTGGCTGTCTGGCAAGCCGAACTATTTAAAAAATAAGCATATAGTAATAAAATAGACTATTTATACTGAGGATATGTCTATGAAAACTATTTTAGCAATCGATGGTGGTGGTGTACGTGGTTTAATACCTGCCATGATTCTCCAAGAAATCGAGAAACGAACCAATATGCCCATTTCAGAGTTGTTTGATGTAGTGGCTGGCACATCTACTGGCGGCATTTTAGCTTCTACCATTAGTGCCCCCGGAATAGGCAAAAAGAAACCAAAATATACAGCAAGTGATATGTGTGGTTTTTATAAAACTCTTGGCAGTGACGTATTCCAGAGAAGTTTGTGGCATAAAATAAAAACTGGCTGGGGACTTTGGGGTTCTAAATATATTTCTGATGGGCCAAGACAACTTACAAAAAAATTAGTGGGGGATCTAAAGCTCACAGATGGTTTAACTGATATTGTTGTTACAGCATATGATCTAGAAAAATCTGAGCCATATTTAATTAGTTCCTTGAATCCCGACCACAAGGATCTCTTAATGGAAGATGCTGTTTTGAGTACTACTTGCGTCCCAGCTTTTTTCCCTCCAATGAAAAAAACAATTAATAATCGAGAAGTAGCTTTGGTTGACGGTAGTATATTTGCTGTAGATCCAGCTCTTTGTGGGTACAAGGAGGCATACGAAGAGGGGGAAGAAATATTAATGATTTCCCTTGGAACGGGTGAAACCAAAATTGATATCAATCACGAAAAATGTAAAAAATGGGGATTTTTACAGTGGTTTTTTAGCCTTAAAGCAATCGAGATAATCTTTGATGGTTCAACGGATTCTACTGGACAGATTGTTAAGTCTTTGATAGAAAAGAATAGCGGTAGCTACTATAGAGTGCAGGCTTATGCTCCTGCACATATGTATGTTAGTATTGATAGTACATCCAGAGGAAGTATCGATAAAACAGTAAAACTTGCAGAGCAATGTATTAAAGAAAACCATGAACTTATTAACGAAATTTGTAGAAAACTAATTTTAGCACACCTGAAAAGGAAATTAAATAATGTTTAAAATTTATACCAAACACACAGCAAGTGTTGGAGAAACAGTATTTGAGCACTTTAAGTTTGCTATTGATGTAGCAAAGGATATGTTCATTAGTTCTGTTTTGTTGGTTGTCCATGGGTGTACTGGTGGTTTGTTTGTGATGCCAGAAAAATATAATATTTGTTCAATGGCAGAAAGAATGTGTGAAGCAAAAGAGGATCGTCTTAGTAAACAGAAGGAAGTTGAAGATGACAAATAAAAAGAAATTTCTTGAGGGGCTGAATAAACATTTATTAATTGAAGGTAGAAAGAATAATGTCATCAAGAAATATCCCTACATGGCTACAGAGTATGGTCAAAAGAAATTCAAAAGCCTTTTAGGGCTTTTCATGGCCAATGATCCTAGCGGCAATCAGAAATATTTGATGTGGATGGCTGATATGTATCATAGAGAGTTTGTGGTGGCTTATGCCCAAGCACTTAATGCGAGTAGTTGGTTTCCAGGTGTAGAGGTAAGTCCATCTAATAACATAAATCGTATGGAAAAAGAATATTTGCTGCAAGTAATAGAAGATTCAAATGCTGATGTAGATGTAGAAGCTCTTAAAGAAATTGTTACCACTATGGCACTTCCAGCGATAAAGGCGCAAGTAATTGCACACGCTCTAACATATGATCAGCTTGTTATGTCAGATTGGCCATTGCTTGATTATTATCAAACTTGGAAAGATGCGTTGGATTCGAAGTTTGGAGGCACCCGCGTTAAGGTACCTTCTGCTCAAATCTTTAAAGACCTTGCACACGAATTTCACTTTTTGTTGCCTTACATAAAAAACAAAGATATTAATTTTCACAAAGATAAGCAAAGTCTTTACAATATAATTATCGATGCCAATTCTAAGAAGTTGGCTAAAGAACAAGAAAAGGATAAAAAGCAGGCAGCTAAAGCTGGTGCTAGAATAATTTGGGAAGAAGGTAAAGTAGCAGTAATTAGACCAGAAACTACAGAAGCTTCTTGCTTATTCGGTAAGGGAACAAGATGGTGCGTCTCGGCGACCGCAAGCGGAAATATGTTTGACCATTATTCAAGACAAGGACAGGTATTTTATTTCTTTTTCTTTCCTGGTCACACTAAACTACATGAAGGGCATGTTAATCGCTTTGATAAAATTGCTGTTGTGTTAGACGAAAAAGGCAATGTTGGTTCTGTGTGGGATGCCGAAGATAATATGATCGCACCAGAATTACTGGAAGAGGCTTGGGAAGAGTATAGATTACCTGGAGATCCTTCATGGATGAAGAAGTTTGAATTAGTCATGAGCAAGATAAAGGCTGATGCACTGAAAAATCCTTCTGCAACCAGCAAAAAGGGCATCGACGAAGATTATGCTAGAGAGCTGATTGAACTTGTAGAGAATGAATTTCGTGATGAAGATAAAGGATTTTCTTTTATGCATGAATTTGAAATGGATAATCAAATGGATCCTCTTACCGGCGCACATTATATTGAAGTGTATCCTACTATAAAAATTACTATGGAACTGAACCCGAAAGTAGTAAGGAAAATGGAGAGATGGGAGGAGATGCACGAGCCTGGACCTGATGTTTCCTTTTATGATCAGCTCTTTGGGGATTGGAATGAAAAAGATAGAAGGGGTGAATATAGGGCACATATAGAACAAAACACTGAAAAGATTATTAATAACCTTTTGAGAGATAGAAGTGTTTGGCCGATAAACACTCCTCTTGCTCCCCCTATTTCTCCACTAGAGAAATATGTCACTTCCTATGTTTCTGTATCCGGCGTTGGTTTCCGTGATATATCGGTTGATTTATCTCCATTGAGCAGCTACGAGACAGCAACTGAGGGGGTTGGTTACAAAGAGTTTACTAAAGCAGAAGATTGGGTTCGCTATTTGCGTCGTAAAGGAAAAGAGGAGATGTATCTTAAAAAACATTTGCATAAGAAGGCCAAAGTTTGGCATATTGGAACTATCGTACAAGACACATTAGCTGATGCTGGCATAACAGCGCCCAGCCGTAAATCATGGGAGGCTACTGGACAGATTGATTTACCACTAAATCATTACCCGTTAGATGATATTGAAGTCGATGAGCCCTACACTCTCCAGGAAAGAAGGATGAAAAAGAAATGAATTTGTTAGAACGGATGATAATTGAAGGACGCTTGAATAATGTGGAAAAGAAATATCCTCTTCTTGCACTTAAACATCAAGGGGAATCTATAATTGATAAGTTTGAAGCACACGACCCAAGTGGTAATAATAAATATCTTATGTGGATGGCTACCATATTTATGCAGCTCTTTGTTAATGATTTAGAAAATGATTCGCTTGGTCATACAGCCAAAGAACTTGGAAAGTTTCAAGAATATGTTGAGGAACAATATAAAAAACATTTACGTGGCTTTGTCACAGGAGTGACAGATTGGAAAACGGTTAATCCAGATACAATCATTAATAAAGTAGAACAGTTTCATTACTTATTGCCATACTTAAAAAACAAGGATATTTATTCAAAAGAATATCAAACTTCATATGAAGAGTCCCCGAATCCATTTAGGAAAATCTCTGATGCCTTGGAACAAGCCGGAGCAGAAAAGAAAGTAGCAGCAGAAAAGAAAGCAATGAAGCAGGCGAAAAAAGTAGGAGCTAAATCAGGTAGTGAAGTTGTGTATGAAAACAAAGCTGGAGCCATTGCACTTCGTATATATTCAACTGAAGCAGCTTGTTTCTTTGGGCAAGGAACTAGATGGTGTATTGCAGCCAAACAAGAGAACCAGTTTGAAAATTATTCAGACGATGGTTATGCTTTTTATTATATTTTGAATTCAAGACATTTAGACAGAGATTTTCAAAAATTCGCCGTGCTCTTTCAGACGCTTCCGGATCAGCAATCTAGTTCGGTTTGGAATACTGCCTCTTTACCCGTTGCCGAAATATTCGATGCGTCTGACAATGTGGTGGGAGCATCGACACTTTATAAAGCCCTTCTAGATACAGGAGCCCTCGGTAAGCTCGATTCAACTGACTCGGAGCTATCCTTTGCAGAGCAAGGTCATGCCGAGTTTGATAAAATGCTTGACACAATGGCTGCTCATGCTAAAGCTAATCCCATTACTCAGTCATTGGGCATATATGCAGATGAAGCTTGGGACGAACGAGATAGTCTTGGAGGGTTTTCACATGATTTTAGAGATGTATATGAAAACGACCCAAGTGGTGGAGAGAATATTGCAACTGGCTTACCTACGACAAAAAAAGTTAGAGATAAAATATCACTTAAAGTCTACAAACCTGTGTTAATTGATATACCAATTGGAGTTTTTTCGAACTTATTAAAAGCATTAGTTACACCAACTGGCGACATGAAGCTTGGAAAAGGAAGTGATGGGCTACGACAAACTAATCAAAAATTTTATGTTAAATTGAGAGATGAATATGCAAATGAAGCTAGAAAGATTGCTGAACAGCATCTTGATGATTACTTACAATCTATTGGTAAAGACTATGAGCTAAAAGAAGACAACGGAAAATTATTTAGTTTTGATGATGAAGAAACTCTGGTAAGGCGAGCAAGAATAAAAGATGTTCGATTCTATACTCATGGAGAAAAACGTGTCGCGAATGGTGTCTATAGACCATCACCAGGAAATGATCGAGTGACAAGATTAAAAAATTCTTCTAATTCTATGACAACAGCCTTTGACCAATCAATGTACAACTTGGTTCAACAGTGGGAAGGAAATCCACATGCAGTAGGTTCGAACGAAGGCAATAAACATACAGCACCTGAACTACATAAGTTTGCAAGACAAAGATATAATCTTGCTTTACATTTTCTTGTAGAATTTTATCCTGAAAATGCTGAAGTAGCTACAGCAAAACATACACCACCTGCTCGGCAAGCTCGCAATGTTGTTCCTCATGAAATGGAGCCACAGTATTATATCTTCAACAACAAAGAAGAGGTGGATAAATATTTTTCTGAAATTGCAGAACTTGAAGATCATTTTTATGAACAAAATTATATGAAGAGCCTAAAGCAAAAACTCAAGCAGTCTGGGCTTGTTCAACATTCTCCGTGGCTCGATAAAGGCTCAACGAAACAACAAGGGCTTGAGTTCAGCAAGAAGAAAGATTCTACTCCCCAAAAGAGTGAAAGAGCCAAACATGCTCAAGCCGCCATAGATGCTTATGGTCGAAGACCATCTGCTGCTCGCGACACCCCTCAGCAAGTTCAAGTTGATGAACAAAATCTAATTTCCAGATGGAAGAAAATAATTAAAACATAGTGAGTCGTATATGTTATGTGTTCAGAAGATGAAATCGAAGTTGGTGATTTAGTTTGCTTGGCAGATGACGAAGATTTTATGATTGGAATCGGAATTATAATTGATATTGCATCAGACAATAATAGTTATTTGGATGAATTCTTTGACCCAATTAATTATGATTATGATTATGATGGTGATGACCTAGAAAGAAAATTATATTTACATAGACCAGTCTATTTGGTCTTATGGTCAGGAGATAAAAACTATTTTTCAGATGATCCAACCACTCGCCCGTTGTGGTTTTTTAAAAATGAATTAAAATTGGTTAATAAAGCTGATAAAGACTAAGTAATATTAATTCAACCAACAAAAAGAGGAGCATATGAGTTTATTGGAAATACAAGAAAGACTTGACTTTTTGATAACAGAAGTGTATAATCATAATATATCTCCTGACGATGCAAGAGATGAAATAGAATATGAATTAAAAGATTTTATGTCAAAAGAGTTATATCGGTTATCACTTAAACAACTTGAAGATCTAGAAGAGGAAATGTTCCAAAAAGATTGGAACTTGGTGGAATGGCAATGAAGCAGATTATCCATGTGAATCAGCACAAAATTAAAAAGAACACAAAGCATGGCACTGATGAGCCAGTGCTTACATGTAAGACATATAAGGAAAACTTGTATGCCCACGAGGCTGTACTTAGAACCAAAGAGGGGGTCGAGATAGCTAGGGTCATTTACTCCCCTCACAAGCCATTGTCGTGCGGAGCAAGGGTATGGATCGAGGTAGATACGGACAATGTGGACCTTGAAACGATCGTTCGAGATCAAGTAAAATGATCATTTTTTCCTAAGTCCTTGAAATCATTAAACTTTAATTTTAATCCCCCTAAAAACAATTGTTGACCTCTTATATCCCATACTGTATAATAGTGGTGCGGGTCGAAAGCGGTGGCTGTAACCACGGTACGCGCAAGTAGGCTGGAGTAGAAGTTTTACAGAATGGAAAAGGTGCATATGATCGAACGTGGGCTTGGGCGGCTTTTTAGTTACGACTTGTCTAGTACGGGTGACGACCCCGATCGCACTGCTCCGGTTGGTGGAGAGAACGCCTCGCCAGCCTGCTAACTCGACAAAAACATTTTATTGAGAGGATAAAGTGGTGGAAGCAAAAGAAATTATTGAAAGAATTAAAATTGCTGATTCGTGTAGCGATTGGAAAGAAGTTTCAGCATTGTGGGGTGTTGCACAAAGATTGGATGCTCAACTTGAGTGGTATCACCAAGTGTACAAACCATCTCGACGTGAGAAACACGGTCGCGATCTTCGTCCTGTTTTCGTTGAACGGGTTGAGGGGAACAGGCAGCATTTCAGTCTGACTGTTGAGGTGCATAAATCTACTGATCGGATTCTTATCCAAGCATTATTCCGTTGCGCGACTATCGGATCGGAGCAAGATAAATTAGATGTTGAAAAAAGAACCAATCGCATTCTTAGAGAAGTTAAAATAAATCGATTCGATTCAGTTGATCGAATAGCGAAGGTAAGGGGAAAGTTAAAAGATGGGCTACCTGGATAAATATATACTATTGTTATGGGCTATGTGGCTGGCTTT
>Ga0080013_1005469_pt1 | contig 11825 bp, 14 predicted proteins | sample ETNvirenome_6_85_FD_69236 | JGI IMG/M metagenome (GOLD analysis project Ga0080013, IMG submission 69236) | Marine viral communities from the Pacific Ocean - ETNP_6_85 (SPADES assembly) (version 2) | ecosystem: Environmental > Aquatic > Marine > Oceanic | place: Pacific Ocean | collected 2013-06-19 | reverse complement strand
TGTGATTAAGAAGAAGAGATATTACTTCTACAAAATCACGTGGCTGGACATCACGGGTGACAGCGGGCACGCAGATTTACATACAGCAGAAGGTTTTATGCCATCAGAGATGGTAACTCACGCATACTTGCTTAACAAAGATAAAAAGAATGTAAGAACGTTTGCAAGTTATGAAGTTAATGATGAATTATTTAGTGATAGAAATGTATTCCCAAGAGGGTGTATAGTACGTATGGAAAAAATAAATGAAAAATAAAACCTTGACTAAAAATATGCCTAACGTAAAATGGCAACAACTTCCACCAAGGAAAGGACCAGACTCAAATGGAATACAAACCAGTTATAAACAAGTGGTCACTAGTAAAAAAGTCTCCAAGAAAAGTATTAAATAAAATTAATCTTTTTGTGAATGGGAATCAAGGTTGGATTCTTCTTGCAATTCTAGTGTACTTGATTCGATATCTTCAGGCGTAATATTTATAATCTCTTTGTTATCATCTAGAATCTTTTTAAGTTTATCTTTGATCTCATCTGCAGATAAGTTATCTATATTACCTGTCATAACTAACTTCTGATCTACGTATAGCCCACCAGCTTTACCACGAGCCACTTCTGCATTTACTGCTGCACTCCAAGCTTTATTCTCTAATGCTTTGTTTCTTATCTGTGCTAATTCTGTGACGTGCTTCTCAAATGTAATGCCATATTTCTCCCTTACTTCTGCCCTTAATTCGCCAATATAGCTGACAACTAATGGGAAGTATTTTGGATTACGCATTTCTGCTGCAGCTTTACGGGCTCTAGTCTTGTATCCTGCTTCATAAGCAGCCTCTGCTGGGGACATCTTACCTTCATTATAAACTAGTAATTCTGCAAATTTACGTTGTTGTTCTGTTAATCTTTTAGGTTGTGTCATACTTGTAATTTACCGTAATTTAGTATAGTTATCAAGTAGGAATTCCGGTGAAACCAGAGTCAAAATTTTGGAAGTTAATTAAAAAGAATACACCTAAAATCCAGTGGACAAGACTGGAGTCTTGGGCATCCTTCGGTGTGCCAGATTTATTGGGATACAAAGATTCTTGTGGTTTTTTTATGGTTGAGATGAAGATAGCTAGAGGCCCTAAAATAAGCTTCAGCCCCCACCAAAAATTGTTTCATCAAACCAGAACTAATCGGAACTTTATCCTCCTTCAAGAGCCTCTTGAAGGGAACGTAAAACTTTATGAGTCTTCCGCGATCCACGGTTTGCTTGTGGACCACCGAGAGACACCTTCCCTCGCAATGAATGACTGGGACCACATTCAGCGCTTGTTGGTTCGCGAACCGCTTGACGCCTGATCGCTTGCGGGCTTGTCAGCTTGTGAGCTTGTGGCCTTCGGGCCCACCCGCCCCCCTGCTTGTGAGCTTGTGGCCTTCGGGCCCACCCGCCCCCCTGCTTGGGCGCTTGTAATCTTGGAGCTTGCGAACTTCTTCGCTAATCTTTCTAATTCTTTGTAATATTTTGGATGTCTAAACATTTTAGTGTTCGCCGTATGCAATGTTCTTAACGTCCTTGTCCCAGCAAGCTCGACAGTCCTTGCATTGGTTGCCCTGGTCAGGGGCCGGGCAAGTCCTGCCGCTGGTAACTACCGTTGACGTGTGCGGCCAGCTCTCAGGGGCTGCCTGGTCTACCATCGGTGCGCTTAATCTTATAATCAAGTTGTCCGGGCAGCTGGCCAGGTGGTCCTTCACCCACGCTTCGCGCGTCGGCATCCAGTGCTTCACGTCAGGTGACAGCCTGCACACCTCGTAGATCTTGTTCAAGTGGTCCAGGTTCTGTACGTCGCCTGAATCGTGCCAGCGGAAATACTTCACCTTTTTAGAATTAATTTGTAATGCCATCGCTGTGGCCCATAATGGATGCTTGAGCGCTTCGAATCTTTTGTATTGTGCGTCCTTTACATTTTGAAATCTATACCTGCCGCGCTCGTACGCGTAACAGTTAGCGCAGACGCTGCCAGCGACAGCTCGTAACTTTGTGCCAGTCTTGCACTCGTGGGCCGGTGTGCTGTACGCGAACCCGGGCATCTTGCCAGGCTTGCTCAATGTGTGTGTTATCTTTTGTGCTTCTTTTATATTCATATGTTGTTATCCTTTCTAATTTTTTTATAAACTGATTCAGGCCGCTTGTCAACTTTTGCGCTTGAGTGCTTGAGCCCATCAAAAAATTTCTGGCAGCTCTTCAGGTAACTGGCCGGCAGCTGGCCGTGGTCCTCCAGGAACCACGGCAGCAAATTATTTTTATTAATTCTTTTTCTTTTCAAGTTCAATTTGGTCCTCCTCTAACCGGTGCGCGATATAATTATTCGCAATGAAGAATCCCATCCACAGCAGACGCTGCTCTTCAGGGATGTGCATCTCCATATAATCGGAGACTTCTTTCTCTGTTTTAAATGTTACTACAAAATTGTTTTTTCCAAGTTTCATATTATCCTTTCTATTAGTTGTTATAAAATCCCATACTATCAGGCTGGCTGCGCCTGTCAACTTCTTTTTTAATTTTTTTTATGCTTGTGACCTACGGGCCCACCCTCCCACCATCCCAGCTTGTGAGCTTGCGCTCACAATTCTAGGGTTCAAGGATAATGATCAGTCACTATGCTACGCGGGGCGATACGTCGGATCCATAGTATCATCAACCACTGGGGTATGCCACACACCACCGTGTTATAGTGTTTATCTCCACAGTCATTAATGACTGATCCCAGATCCAATCTCAGCGTATCGCGACCACCTGGACAATTGGATCAGGGATCAGTAGCAGATTGTCTGTGTTAATCTCTGCTACTAATCTCTACTTGTTTAGAGTAAATCAAATATAATGCTTGACTATCCTATTGTCAAGGTATAAAACAAATTAAATGCAAATAAATAACAGAAAGGTAAAAATGAGTAAAATAAGAATGAACACCGAGTTGCGAAACAAGTTGTTCAATAAAATAAAACACACTTTTGAAAATGAGGACACGCAAGAACGTGAGGCATATCTTCAAGCAAGAGAGAGTGTAGATCATCACTATAAATATGCAAGTGAACTTGCAAAGTTAGTTGTTGAAAGATCATATCCAACAGATGATGTTGCAACTTTAAGACACTTTAAGAAAAAGTATGGTAATCCTTGTGATGTTGTTGCAAAAGATAAATGCTTTTATTTTTCACACAATGAAGATACTGATGAAGACGGAGACACAAAAGAAACTAAATCCCATTTTGACTTTGGTTTGTTTGGTAATCTAAATGGTAGTGAGTATGAACATGAAGAAGGCAAAAAGTTTGCAGTTGCATATTTTAGAGAAGAACTAAAAGCTAAAGATTGCAACCCAGATATCTATGCACAACAAAATGAAAACCAAGATAACCCACACAAAACAAAACACGTTGACGCTTGTATGAAAGCATTGGGTAGTACAAGTCATCATAGTTATCAAGGCGATATGAGTAATCAAACTGGTTTAACAAAAGAGTTTGACAATCCATACTATCTTGATGTCATTGGAACATCTTATTGCAGATCAAGAGCAATCGCTTGTACCAAAGATGAATACTCTAAATTTGAGGAGTGGCGAATTGCTAAAGGCAATCTAGTTGCGAAACATCAAACATGGATTGATACAATTACTAAACAATGCGATCAGTTAAAAATTGGATTGAAAGCATACAGGTACTTGAGTGAGGGAATAGAACTTGCAACAGAACTTGGTATTCAAGTTGACGAGGCCGAGTTAATTAGAACTAACTCAACAGGTCTTACAATCTACAATCCGAGTAATTTGGCTAGTATGATTAAAGGCATGAAAAATAAAACACAAACAAGAGAGGCGAAGATATTGGCTAGAAAACAATATGAGGAAAGTTTAAATTAAGAGGTTGACAGGGTTATCCTACTTATGATAGGATAACCCTAATACAAATAGAAAGGTATAATAAAATGGAAAACAACACACAATTTAAAATCACTTATTATTCTAATAAGGATAAGAAACACATAACAAGACAAGGCAAGTGGACAGAGAAGTGTAGATATTGGACTTCTAAAGTTGGCGATAAATTAATCACATACTTTGATATGGACAAAGACGGATATAGAACAGCCAAAGGTAGTTGGAAAGTGAGGTACTAATGACACAACTAACACCAGAACACTTTGAACTACACGACTATAACAAAGCTGAGAGATATGAAAGACAAAAGCTTAAATTTTTAGAGGACAGAATTAAGACTCTAGAAAATGCAATCGAAAGCCATGCCAAAATCTTGGCAAGGTTTCAAATGACTGAGGGGGATAACAATGCCTAACAAACATTTTTGTCAAGGACCAACCTGTCATGAGAGAACAACACAAGACAGGTTTCTAAAATCTAGAGGTGTGATTAGAGGTCGTTATGCATACACTAACATGGACAACCAGAATTGGTATTGTGGTTCAGATAAATACTTTTGTAGTCAATCATGTAAGTTGCAATGGTTATCAACTAATATGGAAAACATTGAACAAGGTCGACCGATTGAGTTTATCAGACACAGACGTGAGAGTGGTGGATATCAGAAAGTAACTACTGAACACGAGGGTTGGCAAGGTCGTACTTATAAAAGAAATCAAATTGAAAGGGTTGACAATAGGACCGAGATAGACTAGGATAATCCTATTAACAAGAAAGGTATAATATGACAACAGCACCAAACAAAGAAATAATAGATCACATTAAATCACTGGGTAAAACAGAAGAGCGTAAGAATAGATTTAATGGAGAATCTTACATGCTAACTAAAGAAGAGGCAATCAAGCATGATAGACTATTCATCAACGAGTTAAAGGCAACACTGGAAGATAACGAGGCGTGCGCCGAGGGTACGTCTAAACTATGGGATAAAGTCCGAGCCGATCTTAATTGGTTTCGCAAAAATAATGCGAAGGCATACATGGTCCTAATGGACTAACCTTTCTTACCGTGGCCCTAACGGGCCACGGCCCACAGATCTTATTTACATAATCAATAGAGGTACCAACCTCAATTCAAATAAACTTTGAAACATATAAAGCGATATACCTTTAAATAAAAAGGGGTCCCACTACTTCAGGTTGTATTGCTTGATTTAGAGAGTTAATGGTGGTAAAAAACTTCTTGAACATCTACAATGATGCAAAAATTTTATAAAAAATTTTTATGAATTTAAATAATATAGATATAAGTAAATTACCTGCTGACGTTAGAAAAGAACTTTTACAGTTACAAGTAATGGTAGCTGAAAAGAAAATTAAAAATCGTGCTAAAGACGATTTTATGTCCTTTGTCAAAGCTGTGTGGCCCGAGTTTATAGAGGGTCCTCACCACAGAGTCATAGCAAAAAAATTTAATGATTTAGCAGAAGGAAAAATAACAAGACTAATTGTTAATATGCCACCTAGACATACTAAGTCTGAGTTTGCAAGTTACTTGCTACCAGCATGGATGGTGGGCCGTAACCCAAAACTCAAGATCATTCAAGCAACTCACACAGGTGAACTTGCTGTAAGGTTTGGTCGTAAAGCAAAAACACTAATTGATAGTCCAGATTATGCAAAAATATTTGACACACGACTAAGAGAAGACTCTCAGGCTGCAGGAAGGTGGGAAACTGCCCAAGGTGGTGAATACTTTGCAGCTGGTGTAGGTGGAGCAATCACGGGCCGTGGTGCGGACCTCTTGATTATTGATGATCCACACTCGGAACAAGACGCAATGTCAGCCAGCGCCTTTGATAATGCCTACGAATGGTACACATCAGGACCTCGACAACGTCTTCAACCTGGTGCAAAAATTGTACTTGTTATGACTCGTTGGTCAAAAAAAGATTTAACAGGAATTTTACTAAATAATCAAAAAGATGTTAAGGGTGATCAGTGGGACATTGTCGAATTTCCGGCAATCTTGGACCACGGAGAAAATAAAAAACCGGTTTGGCCGCAATATTGGAAATTAGACGAGTTAGAAAAGGTAAAAGCAACACTTCCAGTTGGAAAATGGAACGCACAGTGGATGCAAAAGCCAACTTCTGAAGAAGGAGCGTTAATAAAACGTGAATGGTGGACGAAATGGGATAAAGATCACTTACCAACATGTCATTACGTCATTCAATCAATGGATACAGCGTTTTTGAAAAAAGAAACTGCCGATTATTCGGCAATTACCACTTGGGGAGTGTTTTATCCAAATGAAGACTCAAAACCAAATTTAATTTTACTAGATGCACTAAAAGATCGTTATGAATTTCCGGAATTACGTCGTGTTGCATTGGATCAGTACAAATATTGGAATCCTGACATGGTGATCGTTGAGCAAAAAGCATCTGGAACTCCATTGACCCACGAACTAAGACAAATGGACATTCCAGTGATGACTTTTACGCCAAGTCGTGGTAATGATAAGCACGTCCGTGTAAATTCTTGTGCACCGCTGTTTGAGGCTGGCGTAATTTGGGCCCCTGACAGAAAATTTGCAGAAGAAGTTATTGAGGAATGTGCATCATTTCCTTTTGGCGATCATGATGACTTAGTCGATTCTATGACTATGGCTGTTATGCGATTCAGGCAGGGAGGCTTCCTACCCCATCCAGAAGATTATGAAGATGAAAAAAAAGAACCTAGGAAGATGGAGTATTATTAATGAGTAAAATAACATTTGCAAAAGATTTAGGACTTAGAATTGTACAAGAACTAGCTGATCTTGGTATAAAACCAGATTTTTTAGGTAAATTTTCTAATGTTAAAAAAGCTTTTACAGGGGGTAAACCAACATTTTTTAAACCCGATGTTTTAGAAACACTTAGGTCTCAAGACGGTAATTTTTCCGATGCATTAAAACTTCTTGAAGAAGAATCTAAATATATAGTTAATGCAACAGACGCTGAAAAAATGGCGTTCTTAAATAATTTATCCCAATACAAAAGTTTAGGTGGTCCTAAAAAAACAAAAGGTGGTATTACAGCTTTAGATCAAGCTAAAAATTTAACTGACGAAGCTAAAAATATACAGACATCAATTGATGATCTTTTAGGAATTGCAAAAAAAGCAAAAGATGAAGCAGAAGCTGGTAAAAATAAAGCACTTCAAGATTTAGATGATTTTATGGAAACAGGTGGTCAACCTCTTAAGAAAAAAGATAATAAGTTTTTAGGTGGCAGTATGCATGAAGAAGGTCAGCTTAGAACTGGTATTAGAGAATTTTTACAAACAGAGCTAAATGCTGGCAGATTAAAATTAAATAAGCTAGATACAGCCCGAGTTCGAGAGTATTCACCGATGATAGAACATGATCCTATTTTAGTTTTTAAAAGAATCTACGGAGATGAAGCTTACAACAAAGCTGGATCGTTTCCAGGTGCATTTGAAAAAGGTGAAGACTTTAAACACTATGAAAAAATTTTTAGAGAAAACATGGGTGAAGATATTTTAAAAGTTAAAAATAAAGAAAATATTGGAGATGGAACATTAGTTTTAGATGAATCTTTAACATACAAGGAACCTATTGATGATCCAGATATACCTTTTGCAGAAGGTGGTATTGCTGGAATAAGACAAGGATACTACACAGGTGGTATGGTTGACGTTGAACCAAACTTATCTGATATTGGTCATGGCTCAGATGCATTAATGGCAAGAACAAGATTACTTTCACCAAACAACCAAGCAACAACTTCTACAGGATTAAATTATTTACTTGCAGAAGACAATGACAATATAAGAGTTCCGTTTTCAAAAGGTAAACTTGCAGACGCTGCAAGACGTAAGTTTATGAAAGCTGCTGGTGCAGGTGCTGCAGGATTAGCTGCACTTAAAACAGGATTAATTGGACTAGGAGAAAAAGCTGCTCCGGTTGTAGAAAAAGCAGTCGAAACTGTACAAGGAACACCTCAATATTTTTTTGATCTTGTAGCTAAAATAAAAATGTTTGGTAAACAATCAAAAGTAGGACCACAAGAAAGAGTAAATGAATTTTCTTACACGGGTAAGAATGGTGATGAGTATGTGTTAACAGAAGATATCGTAACCGGTGATGCACAAATTACAAAAGATAAAATGGGTGGCGTTAGAGTTAGTGAAGATGAAATGACTGATGGTATTGTAGACAGATCAGTTATGGAATATAAATCTGGTAAAGGTATGGCTGATGAAAGTTCAGGTGGATCGTTCGGAGATGAGTACGACGAGTATAAAGTTGAGTTTGATATGGATGGTACTATGGCAGGTTCAGATGGTATTGATGAGTCTGTTCAAAAAGAAATTATGGAAGAGGTTTCTGAAAAGATAACTAAAAAAGCAGACGGCGGTCGTATTGGTTTTGAAAGTGGAAAAGTTATTTTAGCTAAAAAAATTTATGATCTTTTAAAAAACAATAAAAAAATTAAAGAAGCAGTAGATAACATTTTTGGTACAGGTGATTATAAATACGATGCAGAAATGGCAGCAGAGTCATTAGTTGAATTAAATCCAAAAGCATTTGATAATATGTTATACGAAGATCTTCCGGATAATGTAAGATCCGAGATTTATGGAGCAGTTATCAATCCCGTTCAACAAAATGCGCTTATGGTTTCAAGAATGAAAAAAGCAAGTAAGCCAACTAAAACTTTAGAGGGTATAGAAAAAACTGGAATAATAAATATTTCTGATCCAGAAGTTGCAGAAGAGTTTGCAAGATTTATGAAAGAAACGTCGCCAGGCGATGCTAAAAAAGTTGAACAAACTGTAGAGCTTGCTAACTTTAATCCTAAAGGTCGTAAGAAAAATGCAACAGGCGGTCTTACAAGTATGTTAGGAGAATAATGAAAGTTCAAGACTACTCACAAATGATCGGTCACATGACCCGTGATAAAACGACTGACGTTCCAGGGTCCATGGCCCATGGATTACGAACCGGGTTTTATGATGGTGGACGTATTGGTTATGCTAAAGCTAAAAGAGTTCAAAAACCATATTCTGAATCATCACAAGCTAAAAAAACAGCAGAAGCTACAGAACAAGGTTTAGTTTATGATCGTAAAACAGGAGAATTTAGAAAACCTGTAGAAAGAACTGCTTATGGTATAAAACCAAAAACTCAAGTGCTGTTAGATTTAATCACACCGGTTAGACAAAAATACATAGATTTAAAAGAAGCACAAATTAATCTTCCTGAAGGGGGAACGTTAAAAGATTTTCCAAATTATAAACAATTTTTAATTAACGAAATAGATTCTGTTAAAAATATGAAAGATGCTGACAAAATAATTAGTTCTACTCAATATTACTTAGACCCACCTGAAACATTAGCTGTGTCTAGAAAAAAACTATTGGATAATTTAATTGATATAGAAAACAAAGTAGAGGGAAGAGCTAGACCTGGACACGAACTTGCAAATCAGGCAGGGTATGTTTATAAAAAAAGAAGTAGAGCTGGTGCAAAAACAACAACAGCGCCTCCAGGTTCTTTTAAAAATTTAATAAATATAGAACAAAAAAAATTAAATAGAATAGATGATGTTATTAGACAACTAGATAGTGGTCAAATACCTTTAGATGATATTATTAAAGAAGGTAGTTTAACAAGATATATTAACAAACCATTTGGTTTTAAAGATCCCGAAAGTTTTAATGCATTAATAAGAAAAAATAAAAAATATGCAGATAGGGTAGATGAATTTAAATTATTAAACAATCAGTCTTTTTTAAATAAATATAAAGGTCGAGGTATTATAGCAAACGAAGCACAAACTATTTTTGAACAAGGTCGAACAGGTGGTGTAAATTTTTCACAGTCTACTCAAAGAGGACCAGTTAAAAAAATATTTGATTTTGCTGGCAGACACATTGAAAGAGGTGGTGAGTTAATTCGAAGAATTGATGATAAGACTTTTATTTATAACAATAAAATTTTTAGTGAATCTCCCGGTGATGTAGATCAAAGAGCTTTAAAAAAATTAGGTTTACAAAATAAAAAAATTATTGATTTAGTTTTAGATGGACCAAAGCAACCAGAGTTTAAAGAAATATTTGATGCAGTTGATAAAATAAGAGAATATGAAATCATAGAAAGAGCTCACCCTATAACAGGTAAAAAAACAAAACTTACAGATTTATTAAAAGAAGCAGATTACATAGCTGGTGGTAGAGATAGACTGACATCTAAAAACTTATTTAGCAGAAGTCCTTTTGAGGTAGATCATTTTGGATCTGTAAAAGATGAACCTTTTAAAAATATTAGAGTTATACCTAGAACTATTAACCAAGCCGCCGGACAATTTCAAAGAGGTGTTTCTACTTTTAAAGATATAAAACAAGCAGAAGATTTTATTGGCTATAGTTTTAAAGGAGATCCTTTACAAAGTATTAACCAATACATTGATACTGAATTACAAAGAGGACAAAATCCAGATTATACAGGAAGGTCTAGAAAAATAGCGGCAGCTAAAACAAAAGCAATTGATAAAGCTGCATCTGAAATTGGACAAGCTGGAACCAAAGGTGGTCAAGTTTTAACACAATCGATACCTGAAGGTGTTTTGGGTAACAGAACTACAGGCACTCTTGATAAAAGAATGGTAGATGCGTATACAGGAGTTCCTATATTAGAAAAAACTCCAGGCGGAAAATTGACTGTGGGATCAAGACCTGTTACTGCTAATGAGCCTAATATTTCTGTAGCAGAAAGAGATTCTATGGCAAAAAATTTAACAAAAAGATTAATGAATTTAGATTTAAATTTTCTTCCTAAAAAAATAAGAACACCTTTAGAAATAGGACAAAATATAATTAAAGGTGTTTCAAAAAAAGATGGTGGTAGAATTTCATTTGGATTAGGTAGTCTTGCTAAAGCTGGAGCAAAAGGTGTTTTTAATAAAGGTATAAGACCTTTTGGAACAAAAGCTGCTGTAGTGCCTTTAAATTATTACACAATTTCGCAAAATTTAAAAGAAGGTGAAAATATAGCAGATGCTGTAATAGATCCTTTTGTTGGTCTTGAATTTTTATTACCGGGTCTTTTTAAAGAAAATGTTGACAAGATTACAAAAAAGAAAGCAATTCAAAAACTATTAAATTTAGGTTACAAAATTCCAAAAACAGCATTTACAGTTAGCAGACTTATGAATCCAGTTGGAGCAGGTATAACAGCTGCTGGTTTAGGAATTGATGCATATAAGTATGGTAAAAAACGAATTGCTGAGTTAAAAGCAATGAGTCCAGAAGAACGAGCAAAACTTGCACAAGAACGAGATGATTTTTCTTTTGGTGAATATTCAGGCGCAGCGGAAGGAGGCATAGCTAGTTTAAATGTCAAAAAATAGAAAACCACAAATTAAAAAACCAAGTTTAGCACAAAAGCTTCAAGCTAATCCTGGTTTTAAATGGTGGGCGGTACCACCTAAAAAGGGACCTCTATCACAGGGGTTGAAATTACCACCAAAACAAGTTAAGAAAGTCTAGGAGAAAATATATGGCAGATATAGATAAGTCTCTCCCAAACGATAAACGACCTGAGGAAGAAGAAGTTGCAAAATCAGTTGTTGAAATTTTGGAAGAGGAAACACCCAAAGGACCAGTAGAAGTTACAGAAGACGAAGAAGGGGCAACAGTTGATTTTGACCCTAGTGCAATGCCTTTACCAGAAGAAGGTGATTTTTTTGCAAACCTAAATGAATTACTTCCAGAAGATGATACGAGCGCCATGGGTAGTCAGTTACAACAAGACTACATGGAATATAAAATGTCTCGTAAAGAATGGGAACGAGCATACATTACTGGACTAGATTTATTAGGATTTAAATAC
>Ga0080013_1005468_pt1 | contig 11828 bp, 30 predicted proteins | sample ETNvirenome_6_85_FD_69236 | JGI IMG/M metagenome (GOLD analysis project Ga0080013, IMG submission 69236) | Marine viral communities from the Pacific Ocean - ETNP_6_85 (SPADES assembly) (version 2) | ecosystem: Environmental > Aquatic > Marine > Oceanic | place: Pacific Ocean | collected 2013-06-19 | reverse complement strand
CCATGCCGGGAGTAAGTATGAGGCAAACTCCGACTTTGTATGTCTTGGCGGCATGTTAATGATTAGTCGTTTAATTTTCCCGCTAGCGAGATCATTAAATTTTTTATTAATAATTTTGTGATGAGACCCTTCTATAAATTCAGGCCAAACGTACTTTACAAAACTTAAAAAATTTTTTGTAATATTTGGTCTAGCTTCATCTAATGCTACGCTTCTTTCAAGCTCTATTAATTTAGCACTTTCTTCTGGGGTCAATCCCTCTAAATTTTTTATAATATTTTCCGTATCCTGCATATCTCAAATATGTTTTGAAAAGTTATACCTTAACCGTCTGTATTAATCAATAAAGGGTAAGGTTGGGACCCCTTTTTTTATTTAAGGGGGTGGGCCCTCCCTTATTCCCGTTCCGGGGTGGGCCCGCCCTGGTACCTCTATAAAATATAGGGGTGGGCCCGCCCGCACAACCTACAGTTGCCTGCGACATTATGCGTGGGATTATGTGGGATATAACTGTTGACAGCTATATGTGGTGTATGTGTTTATTGCATAGGTTATTTACTTTCTAGCGTAGTCCTTGTTGCTTGATATGGTACTCGTCTTGTTTCGTTATTCGTTCCACTATTAAACTCGTATCTATAACTCTTATACTTCTCTTTCTTAACTTTGATCGGTGTTTCAAGAGCGTCACGTCTTGGTGCAATAGCAATGATACTAGTTATGTGTTTTCTAATAAAATCAAACAAACATCTTTGATTACAAAAGTAAGTCCAAAGTTCGCTTTGATAACCACCAAATCTGCCTTGTTTTATTTTAATAGTTCTTAATACTTTATTATCTCCACTACCTCGCACTCTTGATTGTGTTTGTTGAGTATGACACTCAGGGCCATGACACCAATTATATTCTGTCATTTTTCTAACTCCTTTGTCATGCCAATAATTGTTGATGTTGTATATTCCCTTTCATCTTTAAATTGTTTAAAAAGCTTCTTAACTAACTTAATTAAATTATAATAGCCTACATTACTTGCTAAAGGAATTTCAGCTTCTATTCTTATTGCTTTAACAATTTGTTTTTCAAGTTCTTTAGTTTTCATTTTTGTTCCTTTCAAAAGATTTAGTTAATTGTTCTTGTTTAAATAGTTCTATTTCTGCTTGTCTTTCAAAATGAATTGAAACTAAAAATAAAACGAAACCAAAAACAATTAGCCCTATACCAATGTATAGGACTAAATTGTAATCTATCATATTAGAATGGTCTTTCGGATGAAGTAGTTTCAACTTCATCTTTTAATATTAAAGGTTTTTCCTCAACTGATTTATTATGCAAAGAAATAACCCTATCCATAACAGTAGAAACATCACTTGCTACAAAGTAAGTTCTATTTTTTCTGTCATTTAATGCGTCTAAATGCACTTTAAATGTTGTTGCTTGTTCTATTGAGTCGCCAATTTTAGCGATTGAAAAACTATCATTATTCTCGCCATAGTTTGTTCTTTCAATTACTAACCATTTTTTATTTGTCATAATTACCCTTCTATTGTTTGAGTTGCTTTTATTGTCATTGGATTAATTGCCATTCTCCATTGGTTGCCTTTTTCATCTGGTTCTGCGTCATTATCCCAATAGATAAAACAAACTACTCCATTTTTAGAAATGAACGCTTTGCCCGTAGTCATGAAATCATCTGGCTTTGTCCAACTCCCATTTCTAGTGATTATTTTTTTATGCTTTTTAGCATAGTAAGTAATAACAAAGTTTTCTGGTATGTTATTAAGGTCTATTGTATTTGTCATTTTTTCCTTTCTGTTATATCTGGGATATTATATTAAATACCCCAGATTGTCAATAGCTAAATTAAATTAATTTGCAACTGTGGATTGTTGTTCATACAACAATCTTTCAGCTATTTTTTCTGCTTTGGTTTTAACTTTCTGGTTTTTCATTCCTTTTATTCTATCAGCAAGATTTTTAGGATTGTAAATTGTCAAGCCAGTAGAATTTGTTCTGATTATTTCTGCGTCATTAATATTTAATCCAAGTTCGGTTGATAACTCAATCGCCTCGTCTAAATATTTATAACCTTTCAAACCGATTTTAATTTCTTTCATCTGTTTTAAAATAGATGAAATCCATTTTTGATGTGCCATAACAAATTGTGCTTTTTGTTTTTTCCAATCTATTAAAAACATATACTCGTCTTTCGTACAAGCGATAGACCTATCACGACAATAATTTCTACCAATTAAATCTAATTGATATTTGTCATTCCACTCTTTGCCATAACCAGTATCATCACTTCCAAGATACTTATTGTTTGCGTCTGTATATTTTGTTTTGTGTGGGTTTTCATCTTTGCCCTCTTGTTCAATCAAAATATCTGGGTTGCAGTTATCTTGTGCTTTAAGTTCATCACGAAATAAGGCATAACCATAACCACTATCATCACGATTATAACTATCGTTGCTATCAACATCAATACTGCCTTTTAATCTAAAATCAAAATGACTTTCTATCTGTGCCTCCTCAATTTTAGGATTGTTGTCATAATCCCTTGTTTCTTTTGTACCCATATAATGAAAATGAAAGCAACTATCTTTAGCGATAGTATCAACATTTTCAAATTTGTTTTGTAAGTGATATGCCATTTTAACATCATCATCAGTATAATGTCTTCTAACTATTTGATGTGCCATATTCCAAGCATTGTCATTTATGTCAATTTGTTCTGCTTTCAAATTGTCATAGTTTTGTTTTTCAATCGTATCTTCTTGTTCCAAGTGTACTCGCATACGATTTGCGATTTTATTTCGGTATTCTTGGTTTAGTCGTATTCTGCTCATATTGTCCTTTCTGTTATTTTTTTATTTATTTGCATTATTTTTAATTTACACTATTGACATTCTTTGTCAATAGGATTATATGTTAATTTGTATTATTTATAAAAACTTAATATAACATTAAAGCTAACTTGTGGTTGGCAGTACAAAAACGCAACCACAAGTTGCATGACAGAAAGGAAAAAATTATATGAATTAGTTTACAAGCTAATACAAGATCAGAACTAGTTTAGGGCGCCTGGACATTTCTGGGCTATATTCTGGGTCGCGATGGAGCAGACGCCAATGTCCCCCCGGTGACGCGTTGGGAGGGGGATCGCCCATTAGCCACTAGTACTGATCCCAGATCCATATTATTAGTGCCAGTGGATTCTAGATAAGCCCGGCGTGAAGAGTATGGATCTGGGATCAGGCGTCAAGCTCCAAGCTTGACAGCTGGTCCTATATAATATAAGATAACAACAGAAAGGAAAAACAATTATGAGTACTAGATCAAATATAGCAATAGAAGACCCGAAGACTAAAAAAGTGAAAGTAATATATGTTCACTCTGATGGTTACCCATATGGCGTTGGAAAATGCCTGGTTGACCATTACAGGTTGCCTGCAATGGCAGCGGAACTCTTTAAGCATGGAGACGCCAGCTACCTGGGCGACACTCTGGATGAGTGTAGTTTTTATTCCAGAGACTGGAAGAGAAAAGAAGATCCAGCCAGAACCTATAGAGATGAGTGGATGTACATGGACGCTATGAAAGGAGATATATTTATAGAATATATTTATATCTTTAAAGATAATAGATGGCATGTATCAACTTTAAAACATCTTACTAAAAAAGATGGTTACGATCGCGGTCATGTTTCTTATTATTCCAAGTTTGAGCCTGTGATCATGAACAAGGAATATATCAAACACAAAGACAGTCACGAGAAACACGCTGAAGTTAAGATGATCTCACAAATCGGAAAGATGTTGAGCGGTGCAGGATGGGCTGACAACACTATAGTTCAGGGTGGCAAAGCAAAAAAATCAAACTAATTCCAATCTGTTAGGAATGGACCAGGGCGCCTCAGGCGCCCCGGCCCTCTTTTTTTTTAGGGTGGGCCCGCCCGGAAAGCTCCAAGCTTCAAGCCCGCAAGCTCTCAAGCTTGACAGGTCCCAAGCTATAGGATATTATAAGATTTAAAAACGAAAGGAAAAAATGAAAAAAGAAAAAACAATTAAAATAATAGTACAAGGTGGCGTTGTGGTAGATGTCAAAAATTTACCGGACGGCTACGTAGTACAGATAGTAGATAAAGATGCTTAAAAAAGAAGCTAGAGAAATAACCGGTGGACTGTCGAAGCCATCGAAGATGCCTGGACCAGCGCACAACCTGCCAGCCTGGCGCTGCATCACAGGGGTGAAGCTCCAGAAGGTCCCCGGCTCTGTATGCGCTGGCTGTTATGCAATGAAAGGCCGCTACAGGTTCAGGAACGTACGCGAAGCGCTAGAGCGTAGGCAGCAAGCATTGACGGACCCGCGATGGGTGGAAGCAATGGTGACGTTGATCAAGGACCAGGACTGGTTCAGGTGGCACGACTCCGGAGACATCCAGAGCGTGGAGCATTTAAAAAATATTTTTGAAGTGTGCAAGCGTACACCGGATACCAGACACTGGATGCCAACTAGAGAAGTAAAATTTTTGCGCCTGATGGATCCGGCCGTAATTCCAACAAATTTAATTATTAGAATCTCTTCACATATGATAGACCAGGGACCAGTCAAACACTGGCCGTGGACTAGTACTGTGTCAACGAAGCCCCAGGACAGGACCTGCCCGGCCCCCGATCAAGGGAACGAATGCGGCAGCTGTCGCGCATGCTGGTCCAGGGACACTTCAAATATATGTTATGGTAAACACTAAATAGACATGGCTTACGAATGGAGACATCCAAAATATTATGCAGAGCTCAGGAAGCAGCGAAGGCTGCAAGCCCGCAAGCTTACAAGCTCTCAAGCTTCTGAGTCACAAGCTTCCAACCTTGAACCAAGGGTTCAAGCTTCAAGCCTTCCCTCACAAGGTCCAGGATCCAAGCACCAGGGTACAAGCGTACCTTCCCCTTCTCCGGGGAACAAGAAACAAGAATAAATGAATTCAAATTATGCTTTACGTGAAAGCTAATTTGATGGGGTGATAGAGAGATTTTGTTTCCTTTTGTTACCTTTAACTCTACGGTAAAAAAGGTGCCACGAGAAGAATAGCCCAACAGATCAGGAGTACCAAATAAAGCTTTATTTTCAAGCCGTGTCCAGATAATTTTTGTTGTATTTCTTTTAAGCTCATGCCAAAATTTAGTTTCAGGTTTTACCAAGGTAACCTCAATTAAAGTTTGCCTATGATCTTTCCCATATTGTCGGTTGATTCTTTTGTTTTTAAAACCAATCGATGAGACTCTTTACTACCAATTATTTTATTTTCAAGTAGTTTTATACTATCGAGATCAAGAAATTTTCCGTTCGGTAATTCAATCTGCACTCTTGCTCCTTGACATACTGGGGAGATCAAAAACTTATCTAATACGTGTCTGAATGTCTTTCCGTCTATTGTTCTACTCATATTTCTAGGGTTGTAATATATCCCATATATTATATAATGCAACAATGAGTCAAGAACTTGTTAAAAAGAAGGCGCATCCAATGGATGTTTTGACTGAAATGCAGAGAAGATTTGTCGACTATTTAGTCTATAATCAGGGGAGAACTACATTCACCGACGCCGCTCTAGCGGCTGGCTACTCACCTAAAAGAGCACGTATTGAAGGATCAGAACTAATGGATAACCCAAAAATAGTTAAATACTATAGGTATAAGGTTAATGAGGTTAATAGATCTTATGCTGTTACCAAAAGTAATTACATATTAAGACAACAGAAACTATCTAAGAAATTAGAAGAAAATGGCAAGGAAGAGAAATGTCTGGGCTTTGAGAACCTTATTGGAAAAGCAACAGGCCAATTCATTGAAACTCACCTACATGGAAACTTAAGTGATCTATCCAAATCAGAAAAAATAGAAGAGATTAAGAGACTAAAAGAACTTCAAGAAGAACGTATTGAAGGTATACCCTACAAAAAACTTATTGAGAGAAACTCAGACAAGTAATTTTGTCATTTTAACAATACAACCAACCGGGAATATATTTCTATCAGAAAATGAAACATCTTTTTCCTCATATGAAGAAAATGTCCAAACAAATTTTTTTGTTTTTTTGTAAATGTATGCATGTGTTATCATTTTGCTGCATTCGAATTTATCAAATTCTTCTGCTGATGCATGGCCGGCATCGCCCGTTATGTCAATCCACTCGATGCGAAAAAAATAATACTTCTTCGAACCGATCTTAACATGTTTAAATTTTGATTTCTTCTTCCTAGGCATATCTCTGTATACTCCAGGATTTATAAAATATAAATTTAATTATGTTATTCATGTGCGCGCGACCCTTATTTTGTTGGTATACAACAATAATTGAAGATTTGCTTAAATAAGCATTGGTAATCAACACTAATTTTTCAATTGTACCAATTGTACCAAATGAAATATGAGGGTCTTGGTACAAAAATGAACGATTAAGTGTTGGTATATCTATCTTTTTTGAATTGTACCAATTGTACCTCACTTTTAAAAATAAAAAAAATAAAAAAAATATTTTCATAGAAAAAAGGTATACAATTGTTTAAAACGCAAATTAATGGCTAATTTATTATATTTATTGATCATTTTTTGTACCTTGACCCTCTTTTTTCTCTGGTACAATCTTATAATATTGGTCCACTTTGCGAAGGAACTCGTGTTGGTGCTTTACAAAATCCTTACCCTCGACTTCAAATCTCTGAAAAAGTAGATCTTTACTACACATTAGAATAACTCCTTTTTGTATCTTGGTCCCGTAAACATAATTGTGGGCCATGCAATATGCCCCCAGCTGACAGAAATAATCAGAAATCCATTCACGCTTCTTTGGTTTGTTAGTTTGTTTAAAATCTATTATGGCTGGTTTGCCATCGTAGATTCCTACGATGTCAGTAGCACCGGCATACAACCCTGGATAGTAGAGGGTGACCTCTTGGCCCCACACCTCTCCCAGGTCCCCGAGCCCTGATTCTATAATCTTTTTAGCCATGGGTTCTGCTTCCTTCCCAATTGACGTGAGGTCCTTGTGCCCTGAACCATCAATATACGCTTCAAGGAACTTGTGCATGGCAGTACCACGCATCGCTGCAATATCCCTTACTCTATCAGCGTACTGAGCACCCATCCGGGCCTTCCAATCAGCGAGGCTTTTACGCTTCTCTTCCGACTGAGTTGCGGATAATATCGTCGTAACACTTGGTAATTTATCTTCACCAATATCATAGTGTCGTTTACCGTCAATCAATGACCTCATTGACTTAGGGTATTTATATTTATTTATTATCTCCATAATTTTCTTTTTAACTCCTCTAGATAGGCACTATTTTCTTGGTCCCTGATTAATTTTTTATGCTCCAAGTTTTGTCTAATTTTTAAAATTTTAACATGTTCTCTCCAGGCCCATGAACTGATTCCGCCAGCAATCCCCATCAACCATAATAAAAATTTATAGTACACCAAACGCTCCTAACAAAACTAAAATTAACATAATAGGTATAATAATAGTTATCGGATACCAGTGTAGAATTTCTTTAATTATATTTTTAGTTTTTCTTTTCATTAAAACCCATTCCTCTCATCTAATTCTTTTAATTCTTTTTCTCTTTCTTTTTTAGCTCTTTTAGATTGTTTATAAGACTCTTGCAATTCATCATATTCCTTTTTAAAAGGATCTTCGATTTTTTGAAAAATTTTATTATAATTTTTTCTATACAAATCGTTGGAAACCCTTGATTTTCCATCCCATTTTCGACCTTTGTCTTTCGTACTCATTACTCAGAAATCTTTATACCTGGTTTAATACTAGCGAGTGGAACAGTGTCAGTAATATTACCAGCAACAGATATTCTAGTCACGTCAGAATAAAAAGGTGCAACGTAATGTTTTACCCACGCAGGAAATATCCACATGTCTTTTTCTTTAGGCATCACAGCTTGGTAAGTTATCGCTTGTCTTGTTCCTTCACCATACAAGAAACTAATTCCACCAGGACCAGATGATTTACCTTTATATTCTTCTTGTTCTTTTTTAATTTCTTCTGGAATTGTTAAATAAATTACAAAGCTTAAAGTATCTGAATGATCATGAGGTGGATTAAATTCATTCTTCTTCATGTAATTTACCCACATCTCTCTAATATTATATTGAGGTTGTTGTGTTGGTTTTTTATTGCTCCAACGAAGTCTGGCTTCATCATAGACTCCAATACATTCAGCCATGTAAGGCATAAGTATTTCTTTATCTCTTAAACTATACTCCTCTTTCATAACTCCCGCTAGTTTACTTTGAATACCTTGCGACTCAACACGAGAAGCATCGGATTCTTTTAATAATAATTTATGAAATTCATCTGTTATTCCTATTCTCATTACACAGGGTCCCCAATTTAAAACACTATAGGTAGTGCCTGTGGGTAGTTTGTCATTTGGATTGGCTATTTTCATATTACTCCATTTGTAGTTAAGTTAAATGATTTTGTTAATCTATAATTATCTAGATTAACAACTTTATTATCATCTTCCACTTGTTGATAGTGGTCCAGGATTTGTTTTACTTTTTCTAATTTTGTAATTGAGTATGGATAAATTAAACAACAAACAAAATAAGCGTCCCTAAATACACAACGCCATCTGTACTGCATTAAATAATTTGTACCATCTTTACGTTTTCCTTTACGAGGCTTCTTGGTTACGGTTCCGCATTTAACTAATTGATGTACCCAATTAACTACCATAGGATCAGTCATGGTAATCTCCATATTAATGCGACGTGTAAGAGCTACTCTATGCCCTTTACCATTACGATTCTTTTTCTTCTCTTTATTTTTGGCATAATAAATACTTCCTTCCCCATCAAAGAGCCCGGCGAGATATGCTATATCACTTTCCCTCATTCTTGCTCTTTAACATTGTTGTTAAGTTATCCCTCTCTTCCGACAACCTATCTATTTCTTTATTTAAAGTTACTTTCTGAGCTTCTAACTCCAGGATTGCTGTGCCTGCTTCTCTACACTTCCCTTGCATAAACTCTATTTGTTTCTTTTGTTTACTAATAGTTTCTTCAAGATCATTAGGGCCCCTTACTACTCTTTCTACATCTTCTTTAGTCACTGTCATTACTCTCCTTTATTATTTTAAATGCAGTAGTCCATGGATTAAATTCCATTTTACTGCAACCTGTGAATACCATCAGTATCAACATAAATATCATCACGTTGTTCCGCATCTATTTCTCCTTGCGAATCACAGACACCGCATTGTGCAGTTACTTCTTCTTTAGTTAGTTTATAAGGTACTCTTATATATCCATTGCCCTTACAATTAGGACAAATTACTTTTTTAGTCTTCTTTTTTGATTTTTCCATTTAACTTCCTCACTTTCTCATTCACTAAAATATTTATAGTTTGTGATCTACTTAGTATGGTATTTGGAACTATCTTTTTTCTTAATATATCAATTGCATCATAAGTCTTATGTGACAGAGATACATTTTTATATTTTGTTATATCAGTCATAGCTGTTATACTCCTTTCTTATTATTTTATTCATATGGGATTTATCTCATTTATTACAATAGGTGTCAATGAAAATATTATTAACTCTAATAATGTGTAGCTACGTTCAAGGAGCTTGTTTACAGCCTTATGAATGGCCTGAACAATACAATAGTATGTATGATTGTATGCAGGCAGGTTATGCAGAATCTCAAAAGAAAATGAAAGAAATTGGAAGAGTTGAAGTTAATAAACACCAAATTTATATTAGGTTTACGTGTGTACCCGCCGCTTCTATTTAATCTATTATTCATATTAACTCTTATAGTTTCCGTGCACGTACTCCTATAAGAGCAAAGGCTCCACACCTCCCCGGCACGGGACTAACCCTCAGCCGGATCTGCGGTTGTCGTACAGAGGCTAGCGCGAGGCATTACATGGACGCAGGTCCTTTTCAAATCTGTTCGTTGTTCCATTTTAGAAACAACAGGATGATAAATAAAAAAATTATACCTATCAATCCTAAACTTATAAAAATCATTTTATAATATTATGTGGTACTCCAAAAATTTTAGTTGGGTCTTGAACACATATATGTCCTTGCCATGTACCCGAACCATCATTAAGATAATAACTATTCTTCATCATGTCTTCAAATTCTTTATACGTTGCAATTGCTTCTCTATGTTCATCGGCAAAAAATCCACACTCCATTAATGTCATAGGCCTACTGAACTCAAGAACTTCTTTTATTAACGTTCCATCGAACGCTAGCAGAAGCATCACTAGATAGTGTACTGGTTCTTCCATTTGCAAGCTCCTTAACTAATTTATACCATAAATCTTTATATTTAGGGTCTTTAGTCTTATTCCAAAGATTAGCTAGTTTGTCTAGTTTCTTTGTCATCACCCGTCTTTCTTCCAAAAGCAATTATTTTCTTGAGCCCTGGTGCCTGAAGCTCTAACTTTGCGTAAGGTCTCCATGCTTCTGTAATTAAATTCAACTCAAGTAATAAATTAGTCCACTGCTTGGTACTAATGTTTTTGCTTGTTATCGTTAGCTTTCTTGTGCTCATACTCCTCCATTTCTTCTATATCCGTAATTAAATTATTAACTATAAATTGTCTTCTAGCCCTTAATTTAATTATCCTGTCTATAATAACTTCTATCTTTTGATATAAAGGAAACAAAAATTGTGGTTGTGTATCCTTCGTATCCATGGCTAAATGCTTATCTAATTCTTGTTCTAACTCAACAATCTGAGCAGAAGCTCTTCTATAAAGTTTATCTATCATATCTTTTTACCTTTCAATATGCTGTGTGTAACATATCGCCCTTTCTTGTTAGTATAGTTTAAAAACCCTGTCCATTTAGGGTTTGTATTCACTAAAGATTTAAACAATTTTTTAAAAGACATTGATTCTTTTTCTTCCATTGGTTTACCATCTTCAGTAACTTCAAATTTATATTTCATATCATCCTTTCTTTCTGTATATATAGTATTTTATAGGATTCTTGTCAACCCCTATCTGCCCTGACCACGGTAATTTTTTCCCCGTTGTCTACGTTTATGTTTATTCATAGTTGAAGTATTGGGATAACGTCCCTGGGAGCTACCTTTTTGAATAGGTACGTGTGCTACTTTAGCATATAAACCTTTAGCTTTAGCCATTACCAGTCTCTAACATATGGTTTGGTGCCATCAGGTGGATGTATTACAGGTAAATAAGATATCTTACCATTCACATGCTGCTTGCAATCACTACCACAAGTCATACATCTGTAAAATTCTTTAGTAATTCCAACTAATGAAGTAAATTCGTTACATGTAGGACATTGCCCGGTAACTATCTCAGCTGTCCATCTTATGTTTTTTTCTGTCATATGCTTTCTTATTCTTTACCACACGTTGGTGATAACGTCCATCACTTAAATCTTGAGCAATAGGGTTTCTTCTTCTATTTTTTTTAAGGAAAAATGCGTATGCTTTTTTGTTCATTGACACGAAAGACATTCGTCGCTATCGCTATCCAGATCAGCCAATGCTTCTTGTTTACATTCCTGACTACAAAACATATCTAGTTCTTCTTTAGCTTCAAATTCTTGCTTACATTTATTACAATTTTTCTTCATTATTCAATGATTAATTTTTTAATGGACTTAGATCCATCAATATTATCTTCTAATTCTGCTTTACCCTTCCAGCATTTATAAGATACTGTTTCTGAATACTGACGCTCCGCTTCACGTTTATGTCGAAGACAAAGCCCCATCGAGTCTTGAATACGCGCTTCCTTGATCTCTCCGTTTATAAACAT
>Ga0080013_1005467_pt1 | contig 11828 bp, 12 predicted proteins | sample ETNvirenome_6_85_FD_69236 | JGI IMG/M metagenome (GOLD analysis project Ga0080013, IMG submission 69236) | Marine viral communities from the Pacific Ocean - ETNP_6_85 (SPADES assembly) (version 2) | ecosystem: Environmental > Aquatic > Marine > Oceanic | place: Pacific Ocean | collected 2013-06-19 | reverse complement strand
AAGTCACGACTCTTTGAACGAAAAACACACGCTTTTGATGGATATCAAGAATGATGAAATTAATACCTATAGAGAGATGTCGCTTAAACAACCAAATAAAAATAATCATTGGTGGCTAGCAGGAGGTGCCGTTGCAGGCATCGGGCTTTCTCTGGGGGTGTTTTATGCCGCAACAAATATCGTACAATGACAAAATCCAAACAAGATCCAGATTACGTTGTAAAAGTTGAAAAAGCAATTGCTGACAAATATGGCATCGAGGCGATACAACACCCCGCAAAAGACTGGAATCCAGAAAAAGAGCAGGAATATATAGATCAGCTTAAGCAGCTAAATGAGAAAATCAACAAAATATCCGAAAAAACGGAAAAAGTAGAAGTTCAAGGAGTTTTAATATCAAAAAAACTACTTAATAAAGATAGCAATAGAGTTTGCTCTACATGCAATATTTATTCTTTTAACACAAGGGATGATATTTATATGAACAAACATGATTGTTGTCATCAGTGTTATATTCGATGGATTGATGGTAGGGAAGAACGCTGGGCAACCGGCTGGCGTCCCAATAAAGGAGAAAATAAATAAATGGCAACAGTTTTAGACATCGTAAGGGGAATTTCACAAGCAGCCGCAAATGGCTATGATGGCTCACACGATGAAAAGTATTCTTTTGACGGTGAGGAAAGAAAGATTGGATTAAAAAGAGAAGAAGGCGACCCTATTGTTGATTCTCGCGTTGTTGATGGGTTTGGGGTTGCTTTCCACGGCAACCTCTTGATAATCAGCTACCAGAGCGATATTAGACTCAAAGATGTATATGCAGGGGATATCGAGGCTGAGGTCGAAGATATGATTCAGAATGTTGCCAATTATCTTAAAAAAGAATATAAAAAGATTACAGGCGACTCCCTCTCTCTGACACCCGAAGGCGAAGTAAGCGTCGTGGTCCAAAACACTTCAAAGGTCCGCGCTTTTGTCACAGGCAAGCGACATTATAAAGTTGGGAACCTCGACGGTGTATTGCCTGCTGGCGATTCTTCAGAGGATAGATTAGATAAGTCTATTCGTGATTTTCTTGCACTTGGCAAAAACAAATAAACAATGATTAGATGTCGTTCGAACTTACAAAAAATGAAATTTTAAAAGAGATCTTAAAGAGCGGCAAAGACCCGGTTTATTTTATTGACAATTATGCAAGAATTGCCCACCCCCTGGAAGGTCTAATACCGTTTAAGTTATACCCTTTCCAGAAAGAGTTATTACGGGATTTTAATGATCACCGATTCAATGTAATATTGAAAGCAAGACAGTTGGGAATATCCACCACTACTGCTGCGTATATTGCGTGGATGATGATGTTCCATAGGAATAAAAACATCCTTGTCATTGCAACCAAGTTTCAAACAGCAGGAAACCTTGTTAAAAAAGTCAAACATATAATTAAAAACCTGCCGCCTTGGATGCAGATAGCAAATATAACAATTGATAACAGAGCGTCATTCGTTCTTTCTAATGGCTCTGAAATTAAAGCCTCATCCACATCTTCTGATGCCGGTCGTTCAGAAGCGTTATCACTACTTGTGGTTGATGAGGCGGCTCACGTTGAAGGGCTCGATGAACTGTGGACAGGGCTATACCCCACACTATCAACAGGTGGGCGTTGCATAGCCTTGTCTACTCCTAATGGTGTGGGAAATTGGTTTCACCAAACATATATCGATTCAGAACAGAGTCAAAACGATTTTGTTCCAACCAAGTTGTTATGGGATGTGCATCCCGATAGGGATCGAGAATGGTTCGAGAAAGAAACCAAGAACATGTCCCAGCGGCAAATTGCACAAGAATTAGAATGTAATTTTAATATGTCAGGTGAGACGGTTGTTCATCCCGAAGATTTGGACTGGCTGGAAACAATGGTTAAAGAACCTCAATATAGAACCGGGTTTGATAGAAATTTTTGGATTTGGGAAAAGGCACAAGATGGTTGCAGCTACCTGTTGTCGGCTGACGTGGCGAGAGGGGATGGCAAAGATAATTCTACACTTCACATTATAAAGCTGGAAACAATGGAGATTGTTGCCGAGTATCAAGGCAAGCCCACTCTAGATGTCTACGCTGATATGGTTAATAGCATAGGGCATGAATATAATAATGCGATGATTGTTGTTGAAAATAATTCTGTTGGTATTGCAATATTAACAAAGTTGCAAGAACTACAGTATAATAATATATACTTTTCCATTAAGTCTACTCATGAATATGTTGAGCAATTGATGGGTGAAAATATGTCCAATGCTGTCGCTGGCTTTTCGACCACATCGAAAACGCGCCCTTTGATTATTGCAAAAATGGAAGAATTCATTAGAAATAAACTAATTACCATATATTCTTCTAGGACATTGAATGAGTTAAAAACCTTTATTTGGAACAATGGTCGTCCCGAGGCTATGAGAAGTTATAATGATGACTTAACTATGGCTCTTGCGATTGGCTGTTGGGTTCGAGATACGGCTTTTGAGGCAGGAAAATTGGATCAAGAATATAGGAACGCATTTGCAAACTCTATGTTTGTTGCCTCAACAAAACTCAATAATCAAATTAAGGGGCAAGAGGGGTATAGAAAGAATATGGATCTCCAGGGTGAGCAGCAACAAGTCAAAGAGTCAATGCACGAATTTGGCTGGCTATATAAAGGATAAACCAAATGGCAAGTAATAATAGAAATCCCAAAAATAATCAATCCACCCTTTTTAAGCAATTAACTCGATTGCTCTCTGGTCCGCTTGTAAATTATCGCACACAAACGAGTAGAAAGCTTTCTCGCGTCCAGCTTGATAAATTTAAGTTTCAGTCTGCCGCAGGATTAAATTTCAAAAAATCTGCATATAATCCTTTTGAACAACTGAGTACAGCCATCATGGCAAATCAGATGCGAGCCGAAAGGTATCAAGATTTTGAACAGATGGAATACACTCCAGAAATTGCATCCGGGCTTGACATCTATGCCGATGAAATGACCACTTCCAGTGATTTGCAACCTCTTCTTAATATCAAGTGCCACAATGAAGAAATTAAAGCCGTTTTGCAGGAACTGTATCATACAGTTCTTAATATTGATTTCAATCTTTTTGGTTGGTGCCGCACAATGTGTAAATATGGGGACTTCTTTTTATATCTAGATATAGATGAACAATTAGGTATACAATCCATTGTCGGACTTCCAACCCACGAAATTGAGCGCTTAGAAGGAGAAGATAAAAGCAATCCAAAATACGTACAATTTCAGTGGAACTCGGGCGGACTTACATTTGAAAATTGGCAAGTTGCTCATTTTAGGATATTAGGTAATGACAAATATGCGCCATACGGCTCTTCGGTCCTGGAGCCTGCACGAAGAATTTTTCGTCAACTAATTCTGTTAGAAGACGCTATGATGGCATATCGCATCGTGCGATCACCCGAACGCCGTGTTTTTTATATTGACGTTGGGAATGTTGCGCCACAGGATGTTGAACAATATATGCAAAAAGTTATGACACAAATGAAGCGCAATCAAGTTGTTGACTCTAGCACTGGTCGTGTAGACTTGCGTTACAATCCGATGAGCACTGAAGAAGATTATTTTATCCCCGTCCGTGGCGGTGTTTCTTCCAAGGTTGAAACCTTGGCAGGGGGTTCTTATACTGGCGACATTGATGATGTTAAATATTTAAGAGATAAATTGTTTTCTGCATTGAAGATTCCGCAATCTTATCTTTCAAGAGGTGAGGGTGCCGAAGAAGATAAGACAACACTTGCACAAAAAGATATTCGTTTTGCGAGAACAATCCAGAGATTGCAAAGATCTATCATTGCAGAACTAGAAAAAATAGGAATTATTCATTTATATACGCTTGGGTATAAGGGCGCAGATTTAATTGGATTCAAGCTTTCACTTAATAACCCATCTAAGATCGCGGAACTTCAAGAACTTGAACATTGGAAGACCAAGTTCGACGTGGCATCGGGCGCAACCGAAGGCTTCTTTAGTCGTCGTTGGGTTGCAGAACATTTGTTTAATTTATCTGAGGAAGAGTTTATTAGAAATCAACGAGAAATGTTTTTCGATAGACGGTATGATGCTCAGCTTGAAGCAGAAGCCACGGCTATTACTGCCGCTGCTGAAGGGGCAGGCGAAGGTATGGGTGGTGAACTTGGTGGCGATCTCGGTGGCGATCTCGATGTCGATCTCGGTGACGATCTCGGCGGCGAACTTGGTGGCGAACCTGGAGGCGAAGAACCTGGAGAAGAAGGGGGCGAAGACACACTTTTAGCAGCCCCTGGCAAACGTGATGACCAGAGACGCAAAGGTAAAAGCGGACCAAGAAGGCGGCATACTCGCAGCAAATCCCGAGGAATTGAGGTAAATACAGCCAGAACTAATAATCCAGGCGGCGTAGGATATGAAACACTACATCACCTTTCTTCTATTGGTGACGAGTTTAGGAAAGCAGGTATGTATTATGAGTCCAATGGGCATAAAGATAATTTAGAAGAAAGCAGATTATTTGAGGTAAAACACGAAATAAAGAAACTAATTACGGAACTAGAAGATAGTAAATTGGGTGATAAAAATGAAAAAGAACAAACATAACAAGAAAAGAAATACCGCTTTTTTATATGAAGTGCTTATAAAAGAAATGACTAAGGCAATAGTATCCAAAGATCAAAAGCGCAAATTACGTGTAGTTTCTATTCTCAAAGAATTTTTTAATCCAAATGCTATCTTAAGAAAAGAACTATCTCTTTACAATACTCTTTTAGAAACAAGCGGTCTTGATGCCTATACTGCTGAAAAATTGGTTTATAACGTGCGAGAGGCACATGCCAAACTTGAACAGCAACACGTTCATAGTGCTCAGGGAAGCTTGGTTAAGAGAGTCAACAAAGAATTATCAAAAAGCGTATTTGTTAATTTCGTTCCAAATTATAAAAGCATGGCGACCCTATCCCAACTTTTTGATGCAGATCTGGGACCAGCCAATATTAAAAGAAATGTTTTGCTAGAACGTCAGATTGTTAAAAATCTTATGTTAGTAGAAACAACAGAACCACAAAATAAAATGAAGCCAATTGATAATTTGGTTTTTAAAACTTTTGCTAGCAAGTTTAACGAAACACACACTGACGGACTCCTCAGAGAACAGAGGGAACTATTAAATAAATATGTTTTCTCTTTTGTAGATAATGGAATTGATATTAAAATTTATCTTAACGAAGAGCTTTCAAGACTTTATAACGTTATTGAGGGATCCGCTAAATACGAAGAGATTAAAAACGATAATAACATGGCAAACTCAACCAAAGAAGTTCTTGCCATAATTGAAGGTTTTAAAGACAGACCAATTGATAAAAATATGGTAAGCAGCGTATTAAAAATTCAAAATTTAGTATATGAGATTACAAGCAAATGAGCATTACAGTAACAATTCCACACGTAAAGAAAAAAATTGGAATTCAAAAAGATATTGTTCTTGATGTTCGCAAGACTTTGGGCGAACAATTTGTTGTATTTGATCATCCCGATGTAGATATTGTTATTATTCCTGAAAGCAATAAAGTTTTGGTCTTAGCAAAGCACACTCCTAATGACGAGGTTTACGACACACAAGATAGACTTTTTTTACTTTTAAGAAAAGAGGGCATTGTCGATCCTGAGAGTATAAAAGCCGGATTTGTTTATGGTTCTATGGAAGGGCAGATGTTTCTTAACGAAGATATCGACATGGTTCAAGTAGCTCTTTATGGAATAGACAAATTTATTACAGAAGAAAAGCCTTATTTTGAATATGTTGAACAGTTTGAAAAAGCCGTAGATGATTATATAACGGAGCCAACCGACGATGACAGTACCGCTCTTGGAGAAGTACCACAAGAACCTACTAAGGGTTCAATTAGACCCGGCTGGATAAGGGGTCCATACGGCATGAGCATAATGACCAGGATTTAAAATGGATCTTTTATATTTTGTGTTGGCTGCTTATGGTCTAACACAGATTTTAGTATACGGAACTATATTTAATTCTATTAGACCAACCAAGGGTAAGCTAGGAGAATTATTTCATTGCCCAATGTGTCTCGGCTTTTGGGTCGGGGCATTTTTATTTGGAATTAATAGGTATTCAGAACTATTTACATTTGAGTATACTTTAGCTAATCTCTTTATATTGAGTTGGCTTTCGTCAGGGACATCATATATCTTAAATGTGATATTTTGTGACAATGGTATGCAAATAGGAGTTAATAATGGACAACAGGATAAACAAGTGGATGCTTCAACCCGTTAGACGCTGCTGCAAAGGATCATAACTCGCGCAGGTTGCGCCTGCATTTGAAGAATACTATGAATAAACTATTATTAACAGAATATTATGAATTATGCCCTAACGGAAAGTGCGATGATCTTCTAACAGAAGAAGAGAAGAGAATGGTTCGCGAAGAAGGCGCTATGTTTTTAACTGGTGTTATGCAACGAGCAAATCATCTTAATGGAAATGGCCGAATTTATAATCGCCCAATCTTAGAACGCGAAGTTAAAAATTACGATAAGCTTGTCCGTGAAAGAAGGGCTCTGGGGGAACTAGATCACCCCGATTCTGCTGTTATTAATTTATCGGCTGCATGTCATCTTGTAACAGAAGTGTGGTGGGATGGCGATGCTGTCATGGGCAAAGTACAAGTTTTGAACACCCCATCTGGCAAGATCTTAAAAGAACTTGTTAATTCTGGTGTAAAACTTGGCATATCTTCAAGAGGGATGGGATCCGTTCATGAATCAGATGGGCAAACAATTGTAGAAGACGATTTTCAATTAATTTGTTTTGATTTTGTTTCTGAGCCTTCAACAACTGGCGCTTTTATGATGCAAGAAAATAAACAGCCAAACATTATTACAAAAGCAGATAGAATCAATAGAGCGCTTAACGATATTTTGAGGGATCAATGAAAAAGTCAGAATTGAAACAGATTCTCAAACCTCTTATAAAAGAATGTATTAAAGAGGTGATATTTGAAGAGGGCGTTTTGTCCAATATTGTTTCCGAAGTTGCACAAGGTCTTGGCGACAAGCCGCTTATCACTTCAGCACAGCATGCTATCTCAACAACACAGCCAAAGACTAATGAACAACGAGAAACAGCAGCAGTAGCAGAACGTCAAAAAATACAGGAAACAAGAAAGAGAATGCTAGATGCGATTGGGAACGATTCTTATAATGGAGTAGATCTCTTTGAAGGAACCTCCCCCGTACCGCAGAAATCAGATCAGACTTCCGCACTCGCAGGCGTTGACCCTTCAGATGCCGGTACCGATATTAGTCAGCTTTTCGGAGGAACCAGTAAAAACTGGTCACACATGTTCAAATGAGCAGAGCAGTCAATATTTCCGTCAAGCCGCTAAAAAGAGATACCTCCGAAAAGCTAATTCGAAGGTTTAGGCGCAAAGTGAAGAAATCAGGAATTCTTGACGAGGTTAGAAAAAGACAGTATTATAAAAAACCTTCGGAATTGAGAAGAGAAAAAATTATTCGTAGAAAACGCGAAACCGCAAAATTAGAAAGAAAAAAGAAGTAATTAGATACTAATTATAAGGAAAAAACAGGAGTTTAATCACAATGGGACTAACGGGACAATCAGGTTCTGGACCTAGCACATATTCAGTAGGCTTACATAACGTCGGATCATATCAAGTCTCGGCAGTGCCTTGGATTTCAGGATCGGGACTAAATCATGGTGAGGGTGCAGAGGCTGCTTTACCTAAAGGTCATGAATTTAAATTTGAATTTCCGATGGTTACAAAAACAATTACCGTAATTAATCAAAGCGCTCAAGATATTCGGGTGCATTTTAACTCTACGTCGTCCACGCTCGCCCGCCCAAACGCACAGCCCATAGGTGGCATAAATGTCATTAGTGGATCACACTATCTTTTACTGAATTCTGCTGAAGATTCTTACACTTTTGGCGTAAAGGCAACAGAAATTTTTGTTTCTGCACCAGAAACAAATAGTGGAGATGCATCGTTTACTATAGTTGCCGAACTAACGCAAATTAATTTAGCTAGAATGTTTGAACACACCGGCTCTGGATTAACAGAATAGTGGAGGTCTGTAATGGGGTATAAAGCAGGACGCAATGATATTGATGGCGATCTTGTCATTAATAGTAGAACAGCAAATTCAACTGGCGGCGGTTTCGATGGAGCCGCTGGGGTAACCATGTATGTCTCCAAGACTAACGGAGAAATTCTAACTACCATTTTGGTAGATCTAGAGGGCTTATTGGTTTCCGGCACTGTAAAAGATATTATTGGAGAAGATGGAGTTGCGGCTGCATATATTACCCAGATTACCACAGCAGTAAATGGAATAATTTATAAAGCACAAATGAGTTGCATCGAGGTACCAGCCGGATCTAACACAACTGCTGATATTGATTTGGTTTCAAATTCAGCTTCGCTAGCAGAAGATGTGGAATATGATGATTCTGGAACAGCGACAGTATTAATTGCTGCCGGAGGTGCCATTACCGCTGGAATGACCCAAGCCTCTGGACCGGATGACCTTTCTAATTGTGTGGATGCTTATTTATATCTCGCAAATGGTTCTGGCGCGAACAGCGGTGGCACCTATACAGCAGGCAAATTTGTCATTAAACTTTGGGGTGCCAGCTTCTAATGTTTCTTGTCTAAAACATGAGTTAGGCTCTATTTATAGTGAATAATTATATTTATAGGAGCTTTATTTAATGGGTGAGTTTACCTGGGCATATATTAATGGGGCGCTAACAGCAAGTGGTCCAACTGGTTCGATCCAATTTAGGGGCGATAATGAGGGCTGTTTTGCCACTCTATCAGGAAGCCCCAACCTTAGATATCTTACAGGATCCCAGCCTGAACATGGTGGCAACGCGGTAGGCATATTAGAACTCACTGGTAATTTAAATATCAGTGGAAATCTTAATATCGCGGGTAGCTTCACCACAATTTCCTCAAGCAACTTAGTGGTACAAGACCCAATACTTGGGCTTGCATTTGGTTCTGCAAGTCATGCATCGAGTGTTACAGGTGCTGTGGGCGACCGTGGATTTGTTTTTGGTCTTAATGGAAATCTCAATCAAGCTCTAATATGGGATCAATCTTCTGGAAGTTTTGTCATAGGAAAAGTGGGATCGCATGGTCCTGACAAAACTGCTTATGATGTTCCATTCGATAATTTTAGTACTTTTAGAGCAGGAGTCTTCCAAGCTGTAGGTAATGCCAGTCAAGCAAAGCCCACCCTTTCGGTTATACACCTGGAAGATACCAATGATGCTGTCGAGATTATAGCAGACGCTGTTACAACTGCGGACGTGATTGACGTTACTGCCGATGGATTAACGACCGGTAAAATCCTCAAGCTGGTATCTGATTCCAACGATACTGGAAACAGAACTCTGGTAAGCATTATCAATGATAACATAGCAGCAACCGGTGTCCAAATGGTTCATCTTAGAAATGATGCCATCGGCGGATCAGGCGATCCAATATTATTGATTGAATCCGCAGCAGAAGAAACGGAAGCTCTTCTTGAGCTAAGAAACTCAGATGACGCATTCGATAAGCCGCCCATACTTACTTTTCATAGAAGTCATGGTACCACGAACGATGACATGTCTCTTGGTACCGTTAAATTCGTTGGGCTCGATTCCGGCGACGGATCGCAGGCATATGCCTCAATTGACGCAATTGCCTCTGACGAGAGTGCCGGAGACGAAGGTGGCAAACTTACATTCAACGTGTATGCTGGAGGACAAGCAGGCACCGCTGCATCAACAAATCTCTTGTCGATAGGTGGCGAGGTCAAAGACGGTGCCGTATGTGAAGTGGTTGTTAATGATGCTGGTATTGATTGTGATTTCCGTGTTGAATCTGATGGCGAAACTCATATGCTTTTTGTCGATGCAGCAAACAACCGCGTAAGTATTGGCGATGATACAGATGGCACCACCGCAACATTTGAGGTTACAAATGCCGATCATGCCAACTTCGACACAACGCTTGTCCAATTAAACAACAATGAAGCCGACCAGATAGCTCTTGATATTAATGCTGCGAATATTGATGCCAATGTGCTTGATATCACTGCTGATGCAGTTACAACCGCAAACGTAATTAATGTTAGTGCCGATGCTTTGTCTACCGGTATCGGATTGCATATTGATGATAATTCTTCACACACAGGCGATCACCATGTTGTTGAAATAAAACAAAGCAGCGCAGCGGCTGTTGGTGCCACGGCATTAGCAGTCTCCTCCAGTGGCGGGAAAATAGGGATGGTGTTAAGTAAGACATATTCTAACACAAGTGCTGCAAGCGTAACTGGTTTAATTCTGGATTTTGATAAGACCGGAGCTTCCACATCAAATAACACACTAATCGGTGCCCAGATTGATATGGACAACGCGACGGCAACTGACGGCACGAATCAAATGGTGGGTATTCAGGTCACACCGACCTTGACTCATGCAGCCGATGCAGGGGCGACCACGGTTATTGGTGCAGAAATTACAGCTACTGGACATACCAATGGAACGTCTAATACAGCGGGTGTTGCAGTCAGAGCAGAAAGCGCTGAGAAAAATCTAGGTGTAAAGATTGTTACCACAGATCATGCAGCCTCGACAATTGCCAAGGACCACGCAGATCTTGTAATCGCCAGTTCGGCTGACGAAGACGATCACTTCTCAATTACAGTCGGTACAGCAGGAGCAACAACAATTAGAACTGAGGAGGATGCTGCTGCTGCCGCTAACTTATTGTTTGAAGTTGATGGAAACATATCTGCTTCTGCGAATCATGGGGCAAACCCCTTCCAGATCCAGGCATCGAAACTTAAATTATTAAATACGCCCTTATCCTCTTCAGAAGATGTGGCAGGCGCAAGCCTAACAACAAGTGGAAGACTTTGTGTTTCGGGCTCCGCAGAACTTGAAGGAAACGTAACAGTTACTGGCTCCTTGACTGTTCTTGGTACAACAACAAGTGTTTCATCAAGTAATGTAATTATAAAAGATCCGATCATTGGTCTTGGGTTCGGAACCGCTAGCGCCAACACTGGTGCTGTGGGCGACCGTGGATTTGTCTTTGGTCTTGGTGGAAATCTTAATCAAGCTTTAATATGGGATCAATCTTCTGCAAGCTTTGTTCTAGGAAAAGTCGGGGCGATTGGTCCAGACAGGACTGCCTATGATGTTCCATTCCCCGATCTTAGTACACTTAGGCTTGGTTCTTTAGAATTTCTAAGCAATATTTCGGGATCTGGTGATGTATTTTTCGATGGAACCTTAACAGTCACCGGGTCAGCCGTATTCAACGAAGGGGGCGCAGATAACGATTTCAGAGTAGAGTCTTTAGATGAGACTCACATGATTTTTGTTGAGGGGTCATCCAATAGAGTAAGCATCGGTGATTCCGTAGACTCTCCCGCAGCCACCTTAGAAATCACAAACAATGCATCTGCTGGAGCGTATAACGTTCCTCTTGTGCAGCTTAATAATAATGATGTTGATCAACACGCCTTACTCATCGAGGCCGCAAACACAACTGTTCAAGTAGCTCAGATTAAAGCATCAAATACTACAAGCAATGTAATAGAGGTAACAGGAAGTGCTCTCACAACAGGCGGATTACTTCACTTACAATCAGACTCTTCTGATGCCGGTAACAGAACTCTTTTTACTGTCCACAATGACAACACAGCAGCGGTTGGCGTTCAGATGGTTCATTTCAAGAATGACGCCGTTGGGGGTGCT
>Ga0080013_1005466_pt1 | contig 11831 bp, 10 predicted proteins | sample ETNvirenome_6_85_FD_69236 | JGI IMG/M metagenome (GOLD analysis project Ga0080013, IMG submission 69236) | Marine viral communities from the Pacific Ocean - ETNP_6_85 (SPADES assembly) (version 2) | ecosystem: Environmental > Aquatic > Marine > Oceanic | place: Pacific Ocean | collected 2013-06-19 | reverse complement strand
CAGTACAAGCGTTGCTGGTCCATCGATGGTGGTCGCCGCTCCTTCTTCCAAATCGAAGGCTGGACTAACGGCTGATAATTACTTTTGTTGGTGGGGCTCCTTCGGGGGCCCCTCCGACTAACCCAAATAATAAACATGGCATGGACCTCGGAGACTGATTTAGGGAAGGGTTGGACGAGATATGAGCAATCATCTCTAGCAGCCAGTGGACAATCAGACTACATCGATGGGCGTGGTATTACACGCATTTGGTGGTGGCATTCTGATGTGGACGAAAACGACGTAATAGTACAGGCTAACCTCAACCCAACTTTGGCTGGGGCTGGAAATGAGAAGACGTCTATGGCAGATTGGTCTGACGCCATCACATTAGGGGAGGATCATGGCTCTTTTAAGGATATAAGTTACATTCCACCTTACTTTCGATTTAAGAATGAGTCCGGAGAGACGTTGGCTAACTTAATAGTTTTTGTGAAGCGTTCGTTTACGACAACCTGATAGATAATGAGTTATACCTTTGTTGCTGACACTTACCACTATATACCACCTGGTGTACAGTCCGACATACTTAATATAAAGACATGGAATAACCAGCGAGTAGACTCGACTGCATCGAGCGCTACGGCTGGTCAGTCAGACGAGACCTATTTGCTTATTCCAGGCCCAGCGCTTCTTACAGATATTGTTTGGACAGTTTGCCCTGTTGTTACTGGTACTGAATGGGCTCCGGGTGGTCCAGGTACTTCGCCAGGGCCTAAATTTACTGGGATTATTGTTGGGCAGACACAGGCGAATCCAAATTCAGACGCTCTTTACCAATGGGTAGATGATACAGGTGTAACACGTACGGCAGGAACCGTGGGCTTTTTTGGTGCTTCATATGGACCAGTGGATACACACGCATATCTTGGTGATAATGCTGGTGTAGTATGGGATAAGTCACCACCAAATGATCCCGACGATCCTACCACTTGGGACCTGACCACCGGCATGGGCGCTGAAACACAGCATCTTAGGGGGCTAGGTCATCTAAAGGATATAAACATCTATGCTCCAGCTGATGGCCATGTGCAGATAAAGCTCCAGATAGGGGCAGATGTACAGGCAGGCCAAACCCTGGCTGCCTCTATCGGATGGCGACCTCTCAGCAATAACATTGGTGTAGATAAACGAGAGCAACAGACTACCCAATACGAGGCTTCCTAACAAATGGCACTCTCCGTCTGTCTTTACACTACAACCGACGCGCTCGAGAAACTAGAGCGGTTAGCTGATCGCGTCAATAACCACGAAACACAAATAACCGTTCTGGAGAAATAAAATGGCCACACTTTCCGCACTTCGCACCAAACTCAAGCAACGTCTAGGATTAGGCAAGCATACTGAATTAACCCTCCCATCCACGTTTCCACTGACGAGTGCGGGGAATGATGAAACCGAGTTTGATGCAAACACTGGGGCAGATGACGCTACCCTAGACCGCGCTATGCTTATCTTTAAGGCATGGCAGGCAGGCTCAGATCCGCAACTCTCTGTTCTTGTAGACGAGAAATCCGCTCCGAAAGATGGTGGAACTAACGCTAGAGAATAGTGGCAACACTCAGTGCTCTACGGACTTCTTTACAAAATAGTTTAGGATTCGGCACTGTTTCTACGGCGCAGGCTAAAAAGCTGGACCGCTGTATTAACAGTGCTATCCTCCAGGTAGTAAAGGAAAGTCCTGATGACTCATTCCTAGATGAGATCATCAATACTTCTATCCTCCAGGTAGTAAACGAGAGCCCGGACGACTCATTCCTAGATGAGATTATTAACTCAGCTATCCTCCAGCTAGTTAATGAATCCCCCGATGACTCATTCCTAGATGAGATTATTAACTCAGCTGTTCTTCAGTTAGTTAATGAATCCCCTAATGACTCATTCCTAGATGAGATCATTAATACATCTATCCTTCAGATAGTAAACGAGTCCCCTGATGACTCCCTCCTAGACGAGGTAATTAACTCAGCTATTCTGCAGATAGTTAATGAATCCCCGGATGACTCCTACCTAGACGAGATAATTAACTCAGCTATTCTACAGGTAGTAAAGGAAAGTCCTGATGATTCGCAACTAGACGAGGTAATTAACTCAGCTATTCTACAGATAGTAAAGGAAAGTCCTGATGACTCCCTCCTAGATGAGATTATTAACTCAGCTATCCTCCAGCTAGTTAATGAATCCCCTGATGACTCCCTCCTAGACGAGGTAATTAACTCAGCTATCCTTCAGTTAGTTAATGAATCTCCAGACGACTCATTCCTAGACGAGGTAATTAACTCAGCTGTTCTTCAGTTAGTTAATGAATCTCCAGACGACTCCTACCTAGATGAGATTATTAACTCAGCTGTCCTCCAGGTAGTAAACGAGAGCCCCAATGACTCCTACCTAGATGAGATTATTAATACTGCTGTTCTACAGGTAGTTAATGAGTCTCCTGATGACTCCTACCTAGACGAGATAATTAACTCAGCTGTCCTCCAGGTAGTAAAGGAGTCTCCTGATGACTCCTACCTAGACGAGATAATTAACTCAGCTATCTTCCAGGTAGTTAATGAATCTCCTGATGACTCACAGCTAGATGAGGCCCTTAACTCTGGAATCCAGCGAGCGATAGCCGATGGTGTCCCTGGTCTTGCAAGAGACATCTTTACTACTAAGACATGGGATACTACTACACTAACCCTTACCCACACGGCTGGGGCCGCTACAGCAACCTATTCCGAATCTACGGCGAGTAATCTATTTAATCACGATATAGTAAAGAGTGGTTCTGACTACTATATTATCCAAGGACACTATAAAGTAGGGTCACCGGAAGTAGACACACTAAATTTTGGGTCCCCTTTACCAGATTCAATTGCAGGATCTGTGACGGTTTATCGGCGCTCTATCGAGTTACCTACAAGCGGTAAACTCATCTCCGTCTTTGATGTAACAAATGGGCAGGAGCTACCATACGATCCACTGCGTGCGCACCTTGAAACAGGGACTTCAGGGAGTCCCCAGGCATATGACCAGCGGTACGATACAGATGCGGATAAGAGTATACTATCGCTATATCCAGCCCCAGACACACAGATTTTCCTGCGCATTCAGCAGCAAGAAAACTATACAGCAGACGCGGATCTGAATTGGCCCGATGATGCGATCGATGCCGTCCTTGAGCGGGCTCGCGCAGTGATGATGTCCTTCCGTGGCGACTTGGTTACCCCGGTAGAGGCCACGTTAATGGATCAGTCGCTTGATGATGTAGATGATATTCTCAAGGATTCCTCGTCACCCCTCAAAATCTTCGTAAGAGAATGAGTTGTAGTGGAGGCGATTGCGGGGGGAGCTCGGGGTGCTGTTGTTCCTCGATTGCGATCTTTGATAATCCACGATCGGGGGGAATTCATCCAGATACTATCAGGGTAGGTGCGGAGCGGTACTTGTGGGACCCTAATTCGCCGCTTATGCAATTAGCTGTACCTAGTTGCCACCTATTAGGGGGTACATTTTCGTGGCATCAAGCGATAGCTGACGATGAAGCGAAGGATAACTGGCTGACTCCACTTGCTATACAGTTATTGTCACCAAGCATCAACTGGGATGGGGATATAGACAATACATCAGAATTGCAGTTGTTAGCTGCAATCACACTGAATCATGGCGAGAGTTTTGTCTTAGGGGATGAGTATACAGGACTTTTTTGTGATGGGGGTATCTTTATTCATGCAGTAACAGGCCGTGACCCAGGGACTATTTATCCAGGCCACGTAACCTGTAATGTAGTCTTTGTTGAAAGACCCCTATATACACCTGCCTTTAATGAAGTAGATAACGTATTACAACATTATTGGGGTTGTTGGCGTGATGACGCACTATATCATAATTGGTATAGCGGGCAAAATAATGTGGAATGGGGAGATGAGACCTCATCACTAAATGTTTGGACTTATAATACAATAGATCCCCCCTTCAATTCACTTGCGTACGATAACTTTTTACAAGATGAATCCGGCGCAACCATGCACGTAGAGACGGGCCAAAAACTGGCCTTTGAACCCGAAACAATAGGTAATAGCTAATGGCAAAACTCTCAGACTCAACCGCATTTCCAGAAGCTACCTCGCTTACGGATGACGCACTTATCTATGCTGTAGATAATTCTGGCGTGACACCGGCAAGTAAGGCAGTTGAACTTCAGTACGTCCTTGCACAAGTCAAGAACTACGGACAACTCTCGGTCGCGGGTAACACAACTGCCCAAACGGTATCGGCGTCCACCTGGACAAAAATCGATGCCTTTGATACGGCGGCGGCAGGGTACCAGAATGGGGTTACCGCTACCTCGGGTGCGTCGCACAAGCTAGTGCCCGGGCGTACTGGGAAGTATCGCGTAACCTACTCACTTTGTTTGAAGGCAACGTCGGGTAATACCGAAGTTAAGGTTGTAACCTATATGGACTCAACAGCGGAATCCCAGACGCAGACTTTCCAAAAGGTTGCGAACGGGTATACGTCCCAGGTTGGGGGCACTGCCGTGATCGATGTTACAAGCCTATCGGGTACTGCCGCCGATCTCTCCCTGTACTTCTATGTAAGCCAGACTGAGATGTTAGTCACAGATGGCCAGCTCTTCATCGAGCGTATCGATAACACATAATGCCTAAGCTACCTCTGGACAAGCTCTCGATGGATCGCGATAAGCGTTCCGCAGAGTCGGTCTATGAGGTACGTAACGTTAGTCCGGAAGAGGTACATGGGGTAAAGAAACGGCACGGGTCGAAGATTCCTTCTGATGTCGTTAGCGGTCAATACTCTTCAGGGATACGTGCGGCTGGTGATCACAGCTATCTTCGTATTGATGACGATGTAGGTAACGATCCGTTTACAGTTGGTTTTGCTGTGAAGGTGGGAGATCTTCAACAGGCTACGAAGGGCACGGCCTCTTATGAGGTATTATTCTGTAATCGAGATGCTTCTAGTACAGAGCCGCCGAGTACACATACTGGGTTGCCTGCTGCGGGAATAGTAATTGTCCTGCAGAATTTGGATGGCACACTAAAAATTGGAGCAGGGGAAATAGGCAAGACCTTAGAATATTCGGTTGCCTCTATTTCTGTAGGGGAGACTTTGGGTATAGGGTTTTGGAGGGATGGTGATTTAGGTCAGCTACTTATAGCTGGTAAAACCGGCAGGGCGCTTGATGGCGATAACTTATCAGAGTCAGGGACTGCATCTGGTAACGTAGCCGAGTTTCTCGGGGCAGAGAATCTGGACTATAAGGATCCAACAACAGGATCCGTAATTCAGCAGATTTACTATCGAGATAATGGCAAGACTTCGACTTTAGCGAATATAATATCGAGCGACCGCTCTTCTACAAATGCTACTCATCGATACAAACTAAATGGAAAAGATACCACACAATCTAGCGCCGCTATCGTGGGCTATGACAGCTCCAATAACCCCACAGCGCTCTTACATCTACACCCTACACGACCTGAAGTCCTATCTAATGAGCTGCAATTCGGGGGTGGCGCGGGTGCCTTTGAGGTGCCGTATTCACCGGAGTTTAACGCGCTCTTCGACACACAACAGCGCTCAGTAATCAACAATGATTGGACGGCTTACTTTGAAGTTACATTAGGGCCCAATTTTAAGAGCACTACGCTGTGTCAGTTTGGTACTCTGTTTAAGCTCTACTTTAATGCTACTGGGCATCCAGTTGCTTCGTTCGATGGTATGGTAGATGGGGAAGGGAATACATCATGGGAAACGCTAACCAATGAGAGAGTAAGCCTGTATTCTGTTGGAGATACGCTGAAAATTGCGGTATCACATAATAGTACGTTGGTGAGCGCGGGGACCGAGCTAAATATCACACTCCACGTAACAGATGGAGGCACTACGGAAAAGGATGAAGGGACTTCCTCAAGGGCTGCTGAGATGGACACACGTAGATTATATAGTGTCATACTAGGCGGCGATGAGGGCCAAGATGCAGGACAATATTTTAGTGGTAGTGTGGCCAAGTTCGCACTTTACCCCAAGGTAACTACGTCTGACATAGGTAAGAATGGTGCGCTATTCTACTTTGATTTCGCAGACAGCACAGAAGATCTGGCGAACAGTATCCCCGCAAGAAGTGTCTTCCACCATAAATCAACCGACCGCCCCGTATACACTGCGGGAGGAGATTTTCTAGTTGCAGATGGCGGCTATGTGGGAATTGGCGGCGGGATTGCCCTCACTGAATTTGGCGCCGTTGGCTACGCTTCTGCACTAGACCTGCCCCTGGGTACCGATGTGGTAGCCCAACAGCAGGGCAACAAAGTATTTATTACATCGGGTGGGAAGATCCACGTACTAAATACTGATCGCTCCACAATTCGCACCCTTGGCCTCCCTGAGCCTGGGACGGATGTTTATGTAAACACAGCAGGGGCGGGTGTACTTGATGGTATTTATAGCTACGGTTATCGGTTTGTCTCTGTTGATGGAACTGCTTCTCAGCTTAGGCGAATAAATTCAATTGAGGCGTTTAATGCTGCATCTGTCCAGGTGGGTATACCCCGTACAGGTAGTGGTGCGGGAGGGGATAATGGTGAGCGAGAGCTAGGGAGTTCCTTGGGGTATACTGAAAGTACCAAGTCGAACCCAGCTGCTGCTAGTACAGCTAGTTACTTCATGCTCAAGTCTCCTGATACTAATGGTCAGCTATTAGATGCTGGCGATTACTCTATTGATACACGTATGTCAGTGCCGATTAACGACTTACCTGAGTGTATCTTTAATCGCGGAGTTAGACCAAAGAAACAATCGACGGCGGCTGATAGATACGGTTTCTGGGCTAATACTCGCCCACCCAATATTGAGAAGGGGGATGCGACAGTACAGGTGGCTTTCAGGTATCAGACTGTAGCTGATGACAATACGGCAGGGGCTCACGCAACGCATACTAACAACTTAGTTACGTTATTTTCATTCGCGATGCCGGATAGTGATGGAAAGCACGATGGATTCTCTGCTACATGGATGGTAGCGTTAGATATAACGGGTACATCTGGGTTCGTTTCCGAGGGCGGGCCGAGGTTAGTTTGTTATGCGAAGAAACACGGATTAGCACATTGGAAACGGTTTACTAGCTATGTCGCTGCTTCGAGTTGCCATGATTGGGATGCTAAGCTGTCTGGGTTTATTCCGGGAGATGATACGACAGGAGGAGGGGGATCAACATCCGGCATCTTTGCGGCGAATACCAACACGGGAATCGATGGTTCTGGAAGTTTTTGGTTAGAGCACCACGACTATAATGTTGTTGTTGCCAAAAAAGGAAATGATTTACATATTGCTGCATACGATGTAACGGGTATAGAGGTCTCTGATGACGATCCATATACAGCTGATCTGGCGACCAGAGCCTTCTATGGTACCCATACGGACTTCTTTGTAGATTGCAGGCTCGGGAATAACCCTCACCCGGGTAGACACGCTCGCGTTATGTTTGGTATGAGCGCTTATACCAGACAAAACTCTTCTGGGACCTCATGTCGCCTAGTTCATCAAGTGTACGACGACGGCGGTACTAACAACTTTTTTACGGTAAATGCTCACTGGTTACCTAAAGAGTTTACCTTTTATCATGGCCGAATATGGTCAGAGTTTGTTGATCCACTCGCTCTACTTACGTTAGGTTGGAGACGGGACGCAGCACTAGCTGAGGTGAAGACCGCAGCAGGCACAGATGTGGGCCCATTCTATGCAAATATTCATACGGATATTGCAGGCTTATCAGATGAACTTACAGGGGATCCGAGCTATCTTTATGATGCGGCTGGATCGGCAACGGGCGCACCTATCCATTTCGGATGTAAGAAGACTACCCCGTGCTCCAGCCACACCTCATATCCTGACACCCATATGGAGCTTCGATTAGCAAGCTCTATCGGCGCTGGCACTGACGTAATACCAGCGGGTGTCCGGGAGCAGGTGTATCCTCTAGTTGCATTCGGATCTAAGGTGGATGGCGACATAGAGGATACACCTACTGTCCCTAATATCCCTATCCATACCTGGGAGCGTGCCAACCTGCGCTTGTTTATATCTAATCTGTACAACGGATCCATTATTCTGTCGGGGCCAGATAATGCGGATAGCCCTAAATATATTCTTGGTCGCCATTTCTGGGAGGGCGATCCAGGAGAAGTCATGCCCTTCCAACGTCAGTTAGATGACTTTGGTGTTCTTCAGTCAGGGGGTAGTGATAGATTTTCCTTCACCGAGCCAACCTGGTTTAGTTTTCTAATCAGTGTAATGAAGATAGACGAGACCAGCACCAGCTCATTTAGGTATACCTTTACACCCAGCAAGTTTAGGCTCAACGGGAGCGATCCTATATTCAATGTGGGACTAATCCCTGTTTCGACACAGTCGGAGCACATACAGGATAACCAGATGGCGGATGGTTTCCTTTACTTAGGTGGCTACCCTGATGTGGCGCCCAACGTACGCAGTATCTCTATTGAAGAGTTTCGTTTCTGGGTGGAGGACCGTTGGGATACCGATAATACGGGAGGAGGCTCCGATCTCTATCTATCGGGTAATCAGTGGCAAGCACAGGATTTGGGGGATAGATTATCTAGCCGTGTATGTCCCCAGGAGGATCCGACTGTTAGTGATCACAACCGCCTGTTATCCTATATTAAGTTCCAGCCAGCAGATACTGCTGAGTACGGCTTAGCTGTAGAGGCCAACACTCAACTGGGGCACTTCGGCAAATGGGCATACCATGATGGGAGTGCCTACGGGGCAGATAGAACTGATTCGCCAATTGAGGTCGAAGCAAGCGTTGATTTCACCGATCCTAGTGATGGCGATGGTTATTATGCAGGCATCTGGGATCTCCAGACGGTCAGTGGAGGAAACCCACCGAATGATGGCCCACTAGAGCTGGCCCTCCCTGGGGGCCCGATGCACGCGACCGCCGCCATTGAGCTCTTCCGCACACAGGGTATCCCAGCCTCCGAAACACAACGAGGAGATCCCCGCACACTAAGCAACTTCAGCTTGGCGGCGCGGGACGGGGCGCTTCGCTTCCTTGCGCGGCTCCCACTTAACGATCGCTTCTACCTGGATAGTACATACGACGACGACCTGGGCTACGAGGTGAACATGGATAGTGGCACAGCGCCACCAGATAGTGTCACTGGCGCATTTGTTTGGCAGGACCAGCTCTGCTTATTAGCTGGAAAGCGGGACGTCTACTTCTCAGAGCCGGGGCCATTTGGGTGGGAGTCATTCCCTCCTTGGGGTAAGTATAGTGTCCCTATTGAGACTGCTGGGGGTGACGCTACCGCTGGTGTAGATATTGGCTCAGGGGCTGTAGTCATGGGCACATCGTGGGCCGTTCTTTTGGGGGGGCAACCCAACTCACCGGCGGCAGTTACTTTAAGTAGTGGCGTTGGCGCCACTGATGCGACTACCTTGGTAGCGCACTCGGGTGCTGCCTTTGCATTTAACGGTAAGCTATGGCGGATCGCCGGAAATGGCGAGAGCGAGGATATTGGGCGCCAAGTTCAAGACCTCTTGCCTGCTGAAGGCTCAGCGCGGCTTGCTGTTAGCAGTAACCTAGCCAGTCTCCTTGTCCTGGATACAGGAAGCGGCACTTGTTTGCGCCTGTACTTCCCTACTGGTGAGTGGTTCGTCGAGGATAGGGGAGCACTCTCGGTTGGTGATTTGGCTGATGGTACAGATGCTTGGGTGAGCCCCAAGGGGGTGTACGCCAAGGGAGATACCACCAGATACGCAGACTTCACATGGACAAACCCCCCAGCTGCTGCCTACGATAGCGTGGTTGCCACTGCGGCAAGTGGAACAATTACGTTGGTGGGTGGGAGTTGGGACACAGATATATTTAAGGCGGGCCTAGTTGTTACTGTAGTCAAGGATAGTGCGATTACAGGCGACGGCACATCAGACTCATCTGACTTATGGGCCACAGGTGTAGTTACAGCTATAGATACTGGTACTTTAACAGTAGGGGTAGACCTAACCACAAAGGGATTGGCCGACTCTGACGACTGCTATGTGTATGTAGGTGGCCCGGTTGTACTAGATAGCGGCCCACTGTATACTCCTAATGATGCCACACACCGAGAAACTACACTTGAAATTCTTGCGGGATCGAGCTGGCACCTGGGAGCTCGAGCTGATTATCGAGCCGGAGAGCTGGACGAAGTTGGAGCTGTTGAGTATGTGTCAGTCGCTTCTAACGCTGCTTCCCCCGTTGCCGGAGGACAGCGCGGCAGATTCCACAGAATTATTGCGCGAGATTTTGCGTATGAGGAGGGACACCTCGGAGAATTAGAGATTGATGTCGAGTAATCCCCCCCTCCCTAAAGCAGACGGCACCATTGCACATGGCATTAAATGGGGTGACGGCTATGTGGTACAGGCCACGAGCGGGGGGCCCGGTGTGGGCACCTATGTTCGTCATCCGTATAAAGGACCCCCTCGGCGGGTAATCTCAGGAGATGGGACAGCTAAACTTTCGGGTAGTACATTATTAGTTACACCCAATCAAGCCCCAAAGGGCGAAACTTTTAACTTAGTGGTGGAATTCTAATGGTAACAGGAATGGAAATTATGGCTATAGGTAGTGGCCTTGGTAGCTTATGGCAAAGCCTCGATACCGCAGCAAGGCAACGTAAGGAGCGTAAGAAGCTGCTCCGTCAATTAGGGGAACAGGAAACGAAGGCAATCAATGAGCTAAACTTAGGTTTGGCCTCTGGCGAGAAACGATTCGAGTCCGAAATTCTCCGCAGCCGTACGGCAGGGGCGGCACGTGACCCGTTCATGGAGGCCGCCGCTGCTTCCGGGGCCCGTAACCAAGTCTTTGGGCAGGTGCGGAAGGCCCAGCAGGCAGGGCTTGGCGCGAGGTCTGGTTCGGGTGCAATGCAGCAAGCACGCTCCCAGAGTATCCTTGCCCGAGAGTCCATGCGGCTCAAGCGGCAGGGCGAGTACAACCAACTAATTGCGCAACAGGTCGGGCAGCTAGGTGAACTAACCCAAGCAGGTATACGTACCCGAGCAGACATCCGTACTAAGTATTCCGGTATGCGAGCGGAAGTGGGTTCTATGGAGCAGAGTGATCCGCTCGGCGCAGCTCTCGGTGGCATGAGTTCCGCGCTGATGACCGCAGCTCTTGGTTCCTCCGGTACCAGTACCATGACTGATGAGCAACTGGCGGGGAAAGCGTGGGCCGAGAAAGCTGCGCAGGAGGCAGCCTTTACAGCAAGTAAACCGTACGCTGACTTTGGTGCAGGCTTTGATCCGCTCACGGCGACACCAGCCAGCCCCCCCTCTATGGAGTGGGATTGGGGAACCAGACCCTGGGGTGGGCCTGTTGAAACTGGGGTACCCTGGCTCAATTCTCCCGGACCGTGGTAAAAATTATGGCAGACTTCATCAAAACACTAGCTACTGGAATCACCGGCGCCGCACTTGGGGCAGCTAGTGAGATGGGTAAGCGTGACTATCTCTCACCCTTCCTCGAAGATCTTCGGACCAACCGACAGAAAACAGAACTGAGGATCGGCCAGCGTGCCCGCCTTGGTGCTCTAGTTGCACGGGGTGATGGCATCCAGGATTGGGTCAAAGAGTCCTTCCCTGACCTCTCTCCGGAGGATGCTTACGAACAAATTGCCTCGCTGGATAGTTCGGCATTCAACGCGATGATGCAGGACGCCTCTCTCTTCATGACGGGCAAGGATACACTCGATACTGCTTGGCTATCTATCGTGCCA
>Ga0080013_1005465_pt1 | contig 11835 bp, 15 predicted proteins | sample ETNvirenome_6_85_FD_69236 | JGI IMG/M metagenome (GOLD analysis project Ga0080013, IMG submission 69236) | Marine viral communities from the Pacific Ocean - ETNP_6_85 (SPADES assembly) (version 2) | ecosystem: Environmental > Aquatic > Marine > Oceanic | place: Pacific Ocean | collected 2013-06-19 | reverse complement strand
TATGCCTTATCCCATCTCGGACCTTCAGTGGGACCCTTATTACTATGTTAGCTCTGTTCCTGATCTTCAAAACTTTTCGGTGAGTTGGCGTCCCAATGTTAATCACGTTATAATTGTTTTTACTGATGAAGAGGGCCAAAGTTATATGAACTCGCCCACACTTTCTCCAATAAACGGAAAAACAGCGTTTGGCGGCGGGTATATTACGCAGTCAATTTTATTAGGCTTGATTAAACAAGACCCCAAATTATCAATTTACACCTTTACACCACAATATTATAAAAACTCTAATTATATCGGTAAGCCCGGAGGTTGGGAGCCCGTGTCTTTAGCGAGCGCCTTGGGCAAATGGTACGAACTAACAAACTCAGCAACAGAAATATATGCGTATCTCTCCGAAATCCTAAGTGAAACCGCATGCGGCGAAGAGGCACCTCCAACGCCATGAAATATGTTTATGCAATTATGGTGGCTTTTTTCATTTCATTGATGATTTTTGGCTGCGGCATTGAGAGCAAAATTGACAGTGCCAGTACTAAATGTCAAGACAAAATTTCAGAATTGCTAGAGGGCGTAGAAGATATATGTTTAACAAAGGAAGAAATATTAGAGCTTATATACTCTATTAAAGAATTTGAAGATATCGAAGTAACACCAATTCGCGAAGAAGATACGGAGCTATGAAATTTAGTGATCGAATATTCGGTTACTTTCTTATTTTATTAATCTTTTTTAATTATATCGATGCTTTTGCAACTTTATATTGGACATCGGAAGGGTACGCAACCGAAATTAATCCCATAATGAGCAATTGGTTACAAATAAATAATAAAGCATTTCTTTTCATTAAAATATTTATTGTTTTAGTAGCATCTTTTTTTTTATGGCACGTACGACAAACTAAATTAGCTCATATTTTGGTTTTTCTAATGCTTTTATTATACATAAGTGTGTTTATAATACACTGTAACATCGCTTGGAATGTGTTTGTGGTATGAATATTATTATTAATTTATTTTTAATTTTATTTGCTTATTTATATGCTACATTTTTAGAATGGGTAGTACATAAATATGTTTTACATGGGATTGGGAAAAATAAAGATAGTTGGTTTAATTTTCATTGGCATTCGCATCATAAAAAATGTAGAAAAAATAAAAATAAAGATGATAGTTATGAAACTTTTCTCGCACTCTCTGTACGTCGTGAAATTTTAGGACTTTATGCTCTTTTGGTATTTCATCTTCCAGTCTATTTTCTTTCGCCTTATTTTTTTTATACCCTAATAATTTGTACCATTAGATATTTTTATGTTCATCAAAAATCCCATCGTAACGTTGAATGGGGGAAAAAGAATATTCCATGGCATTATGATCATCATATGGGGAAAGATCAAGATGCAAATTGGGGCGTTACAACAGATATATGGGATACAATTCTTAAAACTAGAAAAAAAGGAACAAAGGTATAGTTTAAACTAATTACATCAGAGGTTTGTCTATGTCTTCAAAGAGCTTTTACAACGAATCATATAATTATTTTGATAATTGGTATAGGTTTTTAAACGAACAAAATGAAACTGCAGCAATGTTACAACAGGCAGCTGTAGATCAAGAACGCGCTGAACAAGAAGCACAACAAAAAGAACAAGAAATTATGGCTGTGCGACAAACTGCAGGACCAATATTTGCTGAATTTGCTACAATGCTGATACAATTAGGGCAAAATGGTGGAGCAAGAGGGGCACAAAGAGCTGATATACATATTCGTGACATGGAACAAAATATGTCTAAATTTGCATCCCAAGAAATAAGCGTGGAAGAGTTTCTTAAAAACATAAATGATGAATTAATGCAAACTGGGCAAAGTTTACAAAGAGTAATGCCAAAATAAACAGGAGATTAAACATGGCTCAAATTAAAAAAGAACAACTTAAAAAAATTATTAATAAAGAGTATACAGATATTTTAAAAGAAATTAGAAAAAATGAAGTCTACTTTAATCGGATGGCCCGTGAGCAAGCAATAAAAGTTTTAATTAAAGAAGGAATATTGGATGAACAATTAGGCACAGAAAATTTTATGTCTTCTTTAAATCCATGGTCAAGCGCAAATAAAATGAGAAGAGGCGTTAGTGCTGCAGCAGAAGAAGAAGACTTACAACCAGGAGAATCTTGGGGTGATGCACGCACTAGATTAGGATATGGTGCAGTCGGACAACCTGGTGCCGATGTTCCTGTCGAAGGTGAAGGCGAAGAGAGGTTTACGCTAGCAGGAGAAGAAACGCCAGAAGAATTCGCACCGGTTGATTTCGGGCCCGGCGATGAAGCCGGTTTGCCTCCGCATTTTCAACAAGAATTAGTAAGAATTACTCAAAGCGCACCCCCAGAATTTCGAGAAAACGTCGGAAACGTTGGAAATGAAGTTTTTAATGCTCTTCACACAGAAGTTGGCGGGTTAAAAACTCAAGAACAACTTGGTGAATTAGTTTTACAAATTATAAGCACAGTAGTTAATGCTATGGGGGCAGCCGGTGGAAGACAATGGGCTAATCCGCTCATGGGTGGTACCACAGGAGAGGCATCGATGCTTGATGATGTTATGGGCTGGGATGCAGATAAAGTATACGGGCGCGAAGGGCGCGGATAAAAGCAATAAACCATGTTTGATATCTTTAACCAATCCGGATTAGATCTAGGGCCATTAGAAGGCCTAATTCAAGAATTTATGCCTTTTGCACAAGAAAGACATGGATTTAAAAACCCTCCTAAATTATTTTTATTAAGTGATGAAAAAAACGCGGCAGATCCCTTGGGAAAAACCGGCGGGTATAATCCTGATTCTATGGATATCACAATATACGTCTCTGGGAGACACCCTAAAGACATTCTAAGATCTTTGTCGCACGAATTAGTTCATCACAATCAAAATGAGCGCGGAGACCTCTCAGACGTCCTTTCTACGGCTCTGGGGTATGCCCAAGAAGACCCACACATGAGAGAAATGGAACGAGAAGCATACGAACAAGGAAACTTATGTTTAAGAGACTGGGAAGACGGCAGAAAGAAACAATTACAAGAATCTATTTATTATGAGACAATTATTGGAGGAAATGACATGTCCGAACAAAGACCATTGAAAGAATGGAAAGATAATGAAATTAACTTTAGGTTAATGAAGAAATTTGGCCTAATCAAAGAAGAAGGTACCGCCGGCAACGATATTGTTGTTAAAGAGCTTGATCAAGTTGAGGATAAACGAATTGATGAAGACGAAGATGAAGATGGAGAAGGCGATGACGATGATGGCGAGAGTACCAGCGGCTTAAAGGAATCTACTAATGAAACTTTAAGCCGCTTAAATGAAGAATTCGCACAACTTTTAGATGAATCTTTTTGGCGTACCTTAAACCCGAAAAATTGGTTCAGGCCCGGGCCAGCAGCAGAAACTGACGCGCGTCTCCTTGACTACTTTGGTGAGGCGCCCGGGCGACTGAGCCCTTATCGAGTTGGTAGGCCATCAGTTATAGAGCCTGGTATGTCATCAGCAGCAAACATGCCTGCAAGAGGCGTTTTAGATAAATATAATATTGCTTTGCCTCCGGTATCTTCTACAGCGTTTGATATACCTACAGGTATTCCTCCTAGTAAAGCAACAACAGTACCGCGGGTAGAAGGCATGCCCCCTCTATCACCTGCAGGTCTGCGAGCTTTGGCTTCCGAACCAGAGCTTCACTTGCCGGGATATGCAGTTGATTATAGCGGTCATACAGCCGAAGGGGGATACACGGATCCTTTTTATGGAGAAGTAACTGCAACAAAAGGAGGCACACCAGGAGAACAACTAGCGCATGAAGGATGGTTTGAGACTACACCCGAAGTGGATCCATATATGGGCGCTGACGTGGACCTTCCTCTCATTCCCGGTGTCGCTGGAGAAAATGAATGGGAAAGGCTGGGCCGAGAACTTGGCGCCGGGGGCAAAAGATACGGTGCTGTTGGAGGAATAGAAGACCCAGAAGCATTTCCTGGCTTCAGCAAAAAAGGACTAGAAAGCTATTTTGGCGCCAGAAAACTTAAAGGCTTAGATGAGGCTCAACTTGAGGAAAAAGCCGAAGAATTATATGGTTTACTTATTACCAATCGAAGAACGCGATTAATGTATGGGTATGATCCTGAAACTGGCATGATATCTAAAGCACCAAGCATAAAACGAAGAAAATTTCTTGCTGGATTAGCAGCCGCAGGTTTGGGAGGCCTTGCATGGCTAAACCCAAGTGAAATGGGAGTTCCCGGCGCAACCGATGTATTTTATGGCCCATGGACTGGGGAGGGCGCCGCAAGTATACCGGCAGAAGAACTAGCTAAAGGGCCTATTTTTCCATGGGGCCCTGGCTTACCTGAAAAGTCTCCTCTTTATGACCAGCCGGGTGTACGAGATTATGCGACTCCCGAGCTACCACAAACATGGCAAAAACCTGATACTAGACAAGTTGTTATGCCTATAGGCGCAGGAGCTAAAGAACAACGCGTTCCCTATACTGCCGGTGAAGAAGAGCTTGTTGATGTCCCATGGTATACATTTGAAGAGTGGATGGAAGGAATGAATAAATTAAAAAAAGGTAAGCCTAAAAAAGACGAACCAGAGCTATATGAGAATATTCCATACAGCTATGATGATATAAATGAATCTCTTGAAATAGATGAAAATTACTATAATACTCTTTTTGAGAGTGTAAAAAAAGCATGGGCAAAAGAACTAAAGGAGTAATTAATGGGCGGCGCCGCAGGACACATGAACCACCCATTCAATATAGATTGGGTCAACACCGGTGAAGATTTAATAGACTTCTTTTTAGATGCAGCGGAGCTTCTGCAAACAAAACCTGGTAGTATAAAATGGGATGGTGTTAATGTAAGCTTCAAATTAATCACAGATGAAAATGGCAGAAAAGATTTTCGTGTAGATCGCGGAAATCAATATCCAGTTTCTATTATTGGCATGACTGCCGAAGATGCCTATGAAAATTGGAAACCTGGCCATGGTATGCCCCCTGCAATTGAAAAACTTTTAACAATATTTAACGAAGCTCTTCCTAAAATAGAACCAGAATTAAAAGCTTTAGGAATGTGGGATGATTCTACTAAACTTTTTAACACTGAATATATAGGAGAAGGTGGCAGTAATGTAATTCAGTATGGTAAAAACATTTTAGCCATTCATAGTATAAACCAGTTTTATGAGAAAAAAGCCCAACCTCATAGAATCAGAAAGGGAACTGGCATGAATCGCGCTGGAATAGAAAGGCCTATTAATCCAGAAACAAAAAAGCCAGTAGAAGATATAAGTGTAGAAATAGATTATGATCGCGATGCATTAAGTACATTAATTGCAAAAGTTCAGCCCATAGCAGCAAAATTTGATTTTTCAATACTTGGAGATACTCCAACAGAAAATATTTCACCAATTGACTATGAAAATGTTTTAGAAACAAATTTTTCCATACAAATAACAGCAGATGCTGTAGAAAACCATCCCATTAGGGATTGGCTAGTTGGAGAACGAACTGCATCTAATCCAAGAGGCGCTAGAGTATTAACAAAAGATGGAAAAACACCTGGAGCACTGAGTAAAGAGGTATATATTGCTGTTTTAAATAAAATACCACTAGTTGATTGGCTAGAATCAGAAGAGGATGTACAATCTGCTATTAATGGCGCTGTTTTTTATCATGCAACGAAAGAATTAGGTAATGCGGTTAAAAGATCACTAAAAGTATCAGAAGAAACTCGTAACACGCTTGGTTGGGAAACAAGACTAGATGATGTTATTAATCATGAAGGAGTTATTTTAAGAGATCCAAAATTTGGACCAAAACCTGTTAAAATTACAGGAGAGTTTATTCTAGAAGGATTGGCTAGCGCTCATGGTGTTGCAGCAAAACAAGAATTAGCGCAGCAAGTAGATATAGACGTACAAATAGAAAAAACGAAGCTTGCACTTTTAGCAGGAGGATTTAAACCACCGCACAAAGGTCATCTAGCAATGGTTAAGTTCTATAATCAACAAGTCGGCCCAAATGGAAAAGTTATTATACTTCTTGGTAGCGGAGGACAAGAACCCAGAACCATTAAGGGCAGAACAATAACTGCACAAGATTCAATGGAAATATGGGATATATATTTGAGAAATGAACCTTCTATTCCCTGGCCAAGCAATAGAATAGAATTTCAAAATGTCGAAGGAGCAGGACCTATTGCACCAATTATTGATTATGTTCGTGATCATGCTCCAGAAGATCAAACTATTCTTTTGGGAGCAGGAGAAAAAGATGAAGATCGATGGCCACAAATAATGGCAGATCCTAGGAACAATCCCAGAGGACTTGAAATAGAAACAACCCCTGCCCCAAATATGGTAGATGATGATGGAAACCCATTAAGTGCACGTAATATGCGAAATGTTGTAGAAATAGGAGATTTTGAAACGTTTAAAAGCTATATTCCAGAAAGCAGCTTAGGCGATGCTGAAAAAATATTTACTACACTTGGCAATGGCACAATCGAAGAGCCACAAGAAGAGCCGCAAGAAGAGCCACAAGAACAATTACAGGAGGATAGCCCACTTCCGTTGGGCATCTTTCTCGGGCTAATCGAACAAGCTTTATGTGAAGAGCCGCGTATAACTTCGTGGCAAGGGCCCCCCTTGGCAGATCAATCTACTTTACGTAATCCTGGAAGGTGGAATGAAGAAGCTCAAAAAGCTATGGAAAAAAATGAAGACCCCGACACGGATCGCATTCAACACGTACGCGAAGAAGAAGCAACATATGTTGCAGAAGGCGAAGAAGATGATGAAGACCTTGAAGAAGCAAATGGCATGGCAGGAGGAGACATCCAAGTCGCCTCGGGCCCATCTGGAAATCAACCACCTGGAGCAGCTGAAGACGAATATTTAATTAGAGAAGATGATGAAGAGCTTGTTGAGAATATTGTAAACTATTTAAATAATGGAGCTGGAGTATTATAAATGCAGATAAAAAGACAAGATTTTTTAAACGAAATTAAACAAGAAATGGAATTGCGCAAAACAATACGGCATGCAATTCGATTTTCAGAAGCTAAAAGACTAAAAGAAGAAAACACACTTCGCCAAATTATTAGAAAACTTATTTTAGAAGGAACTTCAAAAGTAAAAGTACACGACACAACTGCTGGAAATTTTTTAGAGCATTTATTCACTAATACTAATTTTCTTGATGAATTACGAAGTAGTTATCACGCTTTAAGAACCAGCCCGGAACAAAGAAAGTCTTATGCGGCGCACATTTTACATGCTATGGAAGCTTTATTATCAAGAGATAAACTTAACCGGCAAGAAGATGATGAAGCTGCATCAGAAGAAACTAGTTTAAAAGCAACACCTGAAACTGGCTTTGATTTAAACATTACAGATAAAGAATCAAAGCAAGAAAGAGAATTAGAAGCTGAACATGAAGAAAAATTTAAAATGATACCAGGAATGGATGAAACTGGAGCAGGCGCCGCCGAAAGGTCTTGGGCTGTCCTTGAAAAACTAATTACAAATGAATTAACAATAACATTTGACCCGAGAGACTGGGCCCAGTTTTCAGAATATTTAATTTTCAACACTACCAGCTATTTTAAGGAGTGGGAAGAAAAAATTCAGGCCAAAGAAGCTAAAAAGGTTGAGGCCTCTCCTTTATAATAGATTACCCCCAATTATTCAGATCTGAAACATTTAAAAAGAATTGAAAAAATGTTAAAATGTGTTGTGAAAGAAAAAGAATGAAAATGATTGAAGAAATAATTGCCATCCATCCGACCAAGGATATCAGATTTATAAAGAAAAGTAAAGTAAAAAAAAAAAATGACTTGGAATAAAAAAGAACTTAGAGGCAAAAACACTCGTTATAGTTTAATTAAAAAACTTCGTGAAGAAAATAAATCAACTGAAGGATTTGAAATCATGTTGAATAGTCTTACTTTAGAAGAAATTATTGGACTTAAATTAGAATTGGCTTCAAAAGCTTTTGGTGGGAAATCATATGGTTTGCCAATATGGAAATCGATGAAAGAAATTGTACAAGATGCTGTATTAAAATATACTTTATCTGCGTGTAAAACAAAAAAAGAAGCCGCTAGATTTTTAGGGGTAAGACATCAAAATTTTAATAATCTAATTAAAAAATACGATACAGAAACTTTTTTTGAAAATGATATTAAAAAACTTGACAACTAATATATAATTAACTATACTTATATATACTACAGCTTTTATTTTAGCTGCAGTGTGTTAGTTAAACAATTGAGGTTATAATTCTAGCCTACGAGGGTGCTAAACTAGAGTTTGAGTATACTACGAATACCTTCAATGACTCTCTTGAAGGGGATGTAAAATAACGGTTGAAAGAAAGACCGTTTCCAGTTAAAAGGAGTCTAACGTTGTTGATGCGAAGAATCAACACCCTTCGTAGGATTTGTTCTTTAAAAGTATGGGAGCGAAATGGTTTCGACAAAGCAGCGAAATTAATTTGTGCAAAGTCGTGAAAGTATCACGGTAAAAAAACTTAAACCTATAAATGCCAACGATAACGTTGAATTTGATTACGCCTTAGCTGCATAATCGGAAGTTGTTAGTGACTTTCTAAAAGAACACTAGACATTTTCAATTTTAGGAAAAATTGATAGGAACTTAGTCATTTTGGTGACTATGTATATCTCGGTAGCCAACACCTTAAGTTGGTAAATGGATTCCCTGATTTTTTCAGGTGGCTGGCACTTCGGCGGTGAATGTGCCTATCTTTGTGAATGACAAATTAATTAATCTATTTTGGACTCGGGTTCAATTCCCGACGCTTCCACCAAAAAATATATAAAAATAACTATTTACTTACAGGGAGACTGTAATTATGAGTGAAGAAAATTGGGACCTACCAGAAAGTCCACCAAATGATTTTGATTTCGTAGAGGCTTACGATGATGAGCCATCTATAGATGAAAAAATGCTAGAAGAAAATACTGCTGCAAGTGCAATTAATTGTGCTTTTATTGGTATTGGCGGTGGCGGCGGAAAATTAGCCAAAGCGTTTATGGATCTTGGATTTAATAAAACACTTCTTGTTAATACAACAGAAAAAGATCAGCCATTTGGAGTAAATCCAGAAAATTTTATTTTGATACCCGGCGCAGACGGCGTTGGCAAAGATGTTAAATTGGGTAAAGAGATTTTAGCTAATAATAGTGCATTAGTTGAAGATGCTCTTAGAACTCGTGTTGGCAAAGTTGATTGGGTATTTGTATGCGCAGGAGCAGGCGGTGGGACAGGAAGTGCGAGCCATGTTTTGCACAAAGCTATCAGTCGCTATTTGTCTTCTAATGGGGCTAGTGGAAAAGTTGTTTATATTGTCAGTACGCCAACCTCACAAGAGCTTTTAAATCCGACAATTAAATCTAATTGTGACATGTTATTAAGAGACATTGATAAATATACGCGCATCGTAATTGATAACGAAAAACAATTACAACTATTACGAGGCAAAGTTGGAATGTTAAATATGTATCCTGCAGCAAATAAAAATTTTGCAAAGCTATTGACACAAATTTTAAAATTAGCTGAAGAGCCTTCTCCAATCCAAGCTTTCGATTCGAAAGATCTAGAGAGATGTTTGAATACTCCAGGTAGAATATTATTAGGCAGCACTGTTGTAAGAGATCCTTCAAAAACAGATTTAGGATCTTTAGTGTTTCAGGGATGTTTGAAATCCTCACCTTGTCCAACGCCAGCTACTAAATCGAAAACAGGAGCACTTCTTTTAATAGCCACTCCAGAAATGGCTGATAATCCAGCAGTTAGTAATAGATTAGAGGCTGCTTTTTCATATGTAGGTGGAAGAGCAGACACATTGTTTTCTGGTGTGTATATTAGAAGTGAACTTCCTGGTTTAATAGCCTTAACTTTATTAGGTGGAATGTAATTAATATTATTTAGATAGGAGAGTATATAATGGATCAATCCCAAGCGTTGAAGGTATTACTACAAGCAGCAACTGTTGCTCAATCGCGCGGTGCTTATAGTCTACAAGAAGCTAGCGCTATAGCTGAAGCAGTTACAATTTTTACAGTGGAACCTTCTTCTGCAAATGTAGAAAAAAACACAAGCGAGAAAAAAGATGACAGAAACAACCAAAACTAAGAAATGGATTACAAGCGACACATTTTTAACTTTCGAAGAAGCTGATGCGAAAAGAAATGAGCTTAAAAATAAGTATGAAGCTGTTAAAATTAAGCGTGGACAAAAAGGTGGAGAAGTCTTTAGAGTGAAATGTTGGAACCCGCCACCCCCACAAAACAAAAAGTCCAATAGGAAGTCTCAAAAAAATGTCAACAAGAAGATACGCAATAGACAAGAATGATAAAAAAATCTATATTGGCAGTCTCGTTAAATATAAAAATTTAAATTATCTTGTCGAAGAAATTCAATATTTGAATTGGAATAGAAATCAATATCTAACCTTATTAGACCAAAAAAACAAAAATAAAAAAATTGATTTTATATTACCATCAGAAGTCTCAATACAATATAAAAAGAAACATTAATGAATAAAAACGTTTTAATAATTGGTACAGGCACAATTGGAGAACCTCTAATTGGTCTCCTGGCAGATTTCAGAAAAAAATTAAATATTGGACATGTGATTTTTCACAAGCGCACTCCTCTAATAGATGAAGTAGCAAAAGTCAATAGTTTAATAAAAAGAGGGGCCCGACTAGCCGTAAACGAGGATATGATTCCAGCTTTTAAAGATCTAGGCCACAATGTAAAATATGATTTTCAGACAGCTTTAAAGGCGGCGCATGTTGTAATTGACTGTACTCCCGCTGGTAACAAGCATAAAAAAGAACATTATACAAAATACCCAGATAAAGTCTTTATAGCTCAAGGAAGCGAGAAAGATTTTGGAGTACCATATGCATATGGTGTTAACGATGAGGTACTTGATAAAAAACCAGCATTCATTCAAGTTGTTAGTTGTAATACACACAATATTGCATCTATCTTATGTTCAATAGACAGGAAAATTAACAGCATCGTACGCGGAGATTTTGTTTGTATTCGAAGAGCTAACGATATAAGTCAGGAAGGGAGTTTTATAGCGTCTCCCAAAATAGGAAGGCACGATTCTGAAAAATTTGGCACCCATCATGCCCAAGATGCATATGATTTATTTCGTACAAAAAACAAATTCGTCAACATCTACTCTAGCGCCTTGAAAGTTAATTCTCAATATATGCATATTATTCGCTTTAATATGTTAGTTTACGGGCATATATCAAAAGAAAATTTAATTAATCGATTTAGAGAAAATAAATTTGTAGCCCTCACTCACAAAGAAATTGCCAACAAAGTGTTTTCTTTTGGCAGAGATCATGGGTATTATGGACGAATATTTAATCAAACAGTAATATCCATCCCATCTTTAATAACAAACTGCTTCCCTGGAAAAACACAAATCAGCGGTTTTTGCTTTACACCTCAAGATGGGAATTCGCTACTTAGCAGTGTTGCAGCTGCTTTGTATGGAATTTATGGAGAAGATTATCTTTCAAAGATGGCAATATTTGATGATTTTCTTTTTGCGGAGATTTAAAACATGCCTGTAAACATAGTAAGAAAAGCCACTTATGTTTGTGAACCAAGAGATATAACAATTGAGGTAGAATTACCAGTTAATTCTAGAAGATTATTCATTAGTTTAAAAGTAGGGGATAAAATAGCTAAAAAATCCTCGTTTAGATTTGAAGATTTTCCAACA
>Ga0080013_1005464_pt1 | contig 11839 bp, 10 predicted proteins | sample ETNvirenome_6_85_FD_69236 | JGI IMG/M metagenome (GOLD analysis project Ga0080013, IMG submission 69236) | Marine viral communities from the Pacific Ocean - ETNP_6_85 (SPADES assembly) (version 2) | ecosystem: Environmental > Aquatic > Marine > Oceanic | place: Pacific Ocean | collected 2013-06-19 | reverse complement strand
AGCAACAGGAACAGCTTCAAGTTCTACTTATTTAAGAGGAGATAATACTTGGGCTACAGTTTCTTCAAGTGGTGGTACAGTTACCGGTACTGGAACAGATGATTATTATGCTAGATGGACAAGTAGTTCGGCATTAGAAGGCAGGACTGTAGCGCAAGTTTTAAGTGACATTGGAGCAGCTGCTTCAAGTCATAGTCATAGTTACGACAATTATCAACAATGGCAATTTGATACAACCTCTAATACTAGCAATGAAACAGTTACAAGTAATGATGTTGTAAGATTCGCAGCTGGTACTGGAATGACGGTTAACCACTCAGGGGATACAATAACATTTACTAATACAGTAACAGATACAGATACTTGGAGAGGTATTGATGATACTCCAGTAAATGGTCAAACGGCTGAATCTATTTCATCTAATTGGGCTTATGATCATAATGCTGGTACAGGCAACAGTAAACACGTTCCGGCTGCAGGAAGCTCTGGAACATTCTTAGCACATGACGGTGTATTTAGAACACCATCATATACCTCAAATACAGATACAAACTATTACTATAGTGGTCCAACTAAATCTAGTAATACTTTAACTTGGACAGCTGTTGGTGGTGGTAGTAATTTGACATATACATTTGGTTCAAATGCATTTACTTCATATGCAGCTCCCACTTATACATCAGCGATTGGTAATGCTACATCTTCTGTTACAGGTTTAATGACTTCAACATATGCTGGTAAGTTAGATGGAATAGAGAATGGTGCAACTGCAGATCAAACAAGCGTTTCAGGTAATGCTGGTTCAGCAACAGTTTTAGCTACAGCAAGGACTATAGGTGGAGTATCTTTTAATGGCTCAGCAAATATTAACTTACCGGGCGTAAATGCTGCAGGTAATCAGAATACATCAGGTACTGCAGCCAATTTATCAGGAACTCCCAATATAGCGATCGGGACTCTAGACGCAGCAACAGGAACATTTGTATCATCAATTACCGCAGGAGGGGATATTACAGCATTTTATAGCGCTTCTGATCTAGCCCTGAAAGAAAATATAAAACCTATATCTAATTCATTAAATAAAGTATTAACATTAGATGGTATCAATTGGACCTATAAAAATGATGGTAGAAGTATGACAGGACTGATAGCACAACAACTAGAAAAAGTTTTACCCGATGCTGTGTATGAAGCAGATATTATGGGTGATAAACCACATAAAGCTATAAGATACGGAAACGTTGTTGGATTATTAGTAGAAGCAATAAAAGAATTAAAAGAAGAAATAGATATATTAAAGGAGAAATAAAAATGGCAACAACGTATACATGGGAAATAATAGGATTAAAGCGTCGAACTGTCGGGGCTTTAAGTGATGCTGTAGTACAGGTAACTTGGAGAAGAAAGGGCGTAGATGATAGTTTAAATACTGGAACTGTAGAGGGTACTTATATATTCGATAATCCTTCTACTGAAGGTTTTATAGCTTATGCAAGTTTAACAGAAAATGATGTAATTGGTTGGGTTACTGATATAGTAGGTGATGATGAAGTAGATTTTATAAAAATACTTATTGATAGAAAAATAGCAGAATTAATTGATATACCTACAGAAACTACTTCAGATTTTCCATGGAGTTAATAAATGCCTTTACCTACTACTAATATAAGTCTTAATGCTATTCATATAGAGGTGGGAGGATCTACTGGAACTACTGTATCTTTAAATGATGCAGATGTAAGGGGTATGGGGAATCCAGATTCTACTTACGCAGGCGAAGATGGACTTAATACAACAAATGAATCTACAATATCTATAGGTGAATTTAGAAATGGACAAAATTTATATACTCCTACAGGTACTTGGATATTAGCTAAGAGTTCTTTATTATCTTCAACTGAATGGACTTTTTATGTTCAAACTACTGAATCAGCTACTGTAGCTAATGGTGTATATATAGTAGTGGCTCAGGTTGGGGCAACCGTTATAGCTAAAGAAACAGCCACTCATTTAGAGATTTGGATAGATGCAGGAGACAATGTTAATTATGCTAGAGCAATGGAGCCTGATGATACAATTATAGAGCCAGGATTTAATGCATATAAAATATGGAGCTATGAATTACCTAGTGGAGTATCGGGATTTACAGTAAAAAATACAGATTCTGCAGCATATCAAGAAGGTTCATTTCCACCTTACCTTTCAGAAAGTAGTGTTTCTGGTTATGATTCGTTATCTAGTACAGCAGGAAGTTTATCTAATGATAGAGCAACATTTTTTTATACAACAGCTACTGCACAGAACTCACAAAATCAAAACCAATGGGTTTATCAAGCTTATAAACACGATCTTACTCTTACTTTTTATTCTGCTTCAGATGCTTATCAATTAGAACCTTCTTTTAGAATATGGTACAAGGGTGAAGCTCGTAATAATGAGTGTTTCGATGCAAATACTTTAGTACAGATGGCAGATGGATCAGTAAAAGCAATAAGTTTAATAGAGTTAGGAGATATGACAAAAGGTGGAGAAGTATATGGTACTCATAAATTCTTGGGTGGATCTAATGGTTATAACTATAAGGGTGTAATATTATCTGGAACTCATTGGGTAGTAGAGAATGGTAGAGTTATGGATGTAAAAGATTCAGTTTTAGCTGAAAAGGTACTTTATATTCCAGATTATTGGTATTCTTTAACTACTGAAGATAATAGAATATGGGCTAATGATGTTGAGTTCTATGATGAAGGTTGTATGGATTTCACATCATTAAATAAATATGCTCAGGCATTAATTAATAAAGATGAAGAAGAAATAAAGAAATGGGGAGATAAATCAACAGAATTGAGTGGCGGACTTGAACAAAGATATTTAGGTATTAGTCAGGATGAAAACCTAACCTAAAAATGATACAAAGAAATTATGATGGTATGAAAATTTTGTACCTTATAAAAAATGTTTCTTGACAGGGGATATAGTTTTTGGTATAATATATAAAATGGAGGATTTTGAAAAATGCCAGCAGGAAAATATAACTTAGTACTTGATCAGGGTTCTGATTATGCAACGACTTTAACACTTAAAAAGTCGGGTTCAGCTATTGATTTAACAGATTTTACGGCTAGAGCACACATACGTGCAACTAAAGAGTCTACTAATTATGTACCTTTTACTATGACTTTTCCTGATAGAGCAGCAGGACAGGTTACTATGACTTTAACTTCTACAGCGAGTTCTAATATGGCAGCAGGACAATATTTATATGCTCTTGAAATAGAATCTAATGCAGGTGTTGTAACTAGAATTATAGAAGGTAACTTAACTTTAACTAGAGAAATTACTCGATAATGGCAAGTCATAGGATTGGGAAAACTTCTGCGAAGTTAGCGGCAATGCCGCCCCATACTTGGACTATAGAAAAAGCAAGTTGGTTATTAGATCAACCTACAGTTAAAGATAACTTATATAAAATTCCAGTAAATGAACCTTTAGTTGAGAATTTATTAAAAGAACCTTTAAGAAATCCATTTTTATGCCTTCCAAGTTGGTGGCCGATAGTTGGAGGACAAAGAGTTAAAGCAATATTACATATTCGAGAGAATTATAATAAAAATTATGATCCTGAATTGTATATTTGCAAAATAAATGAAGAATATCATAATATATGGTACTTATGGGGTGATAAAGCTTTTAGAGATAAAGCTATTGCTATAACATTTCAATTATGGGAATTAGTATTTAAAAGTTTGTGGTATAAACATGAGGTTACAAATGATGGAGTACCAATGACTTACTATGAAGATTTAGGAGAAGAACTAGAATGGGAGCACGATAAACACCCCGAGATTAAAAAGATATACGAGTAGAAAATGCCAGAGCCAGTAGGAATAGACGTATCAGTAGTAGAAGATACAACAACCGTTACGGTAACAAGTGAAGACGCAATGACTATAGAAATTGCAGCAGAGACTACAGAAGTAGCGGTCTCTGTAGTACCAGCAAGTACTATTGCTTCAGCTATCGGTTCTACTGCTTATGGTCCAATATCTGCAACAAATATTCAAGCAGCTTTAGAACAATTAGCGGATCAGTTTTTTAGGAGTGCTTCTACTCCTTCAGGAACTAATTTGGCAGAAGGTGATTTATGGTACGATACTGCAAACGAAGAATTAAGGGTATATAGAGAAATATCAGCTGGCAGTTACGAATGGCAGGCTTTAGTATCAGGAGGATACGTATCAGGTCAAACAAGTTTAATGGATAAATTAGATGGAGGAAGATTCTAATCTATCTGAGCAGCTCAAATGAGCAAATGGAAAAATAAATGGCAAATATAATTAAAATTAAAAGAAGTACTAGTACTGCTGTACCTGCAAGTATACAGGAAGGAGAATTAGCTTATTCAGAAGCCTCAAATAAACTGTTTTTTGCAGTTAACGCAGGTAGTAATGCTACTAGTATTATCGGTGGTAAACTATACACTGATATGTTGGATCAAACAGCAGGTACACTTACCGCTAGTTCAGCAATTCTTGTAGACGCAAGTTCAAAAATAGATAATTTGTTAGTTGATAATTTACAGCTAAATGGCAATACAATTCAAACTACAAATTCTAATGGTGATCTAACCATTAATACAAACGGTACTGGAGATATTCTTTTTACTGCTGCAACAATGAGTACAGCAGCACAAGCAACAGAATTTTTAGTAATCGATAATAGTTCAACAGCTCTTGTTTTTAAAGAAGCAGGTAACGCATATGTATCTTTTGATTCTACAAATGGTTCTGAAAAAGTACTCTTTAGTAAAAAAGCAGAATTTGATGGTGTAGTTGATATTGATGGATCTATAGATCTTGATGGTGTTTCTGACTTTGGTGGATATGCAACAACTAATATTAATATTGATAGTGGTGCAATAGACGGAACTCCAATCGGAGCGAACTCAGCATCAACAGGTGCTTTTACAACTTTATCAGCTTCATCAACCGCAACCTTATCTGGTAATACAACAGTTGGTGGAACACTAGGTGTAACAGGTGTAGCAACCTTTACTACTCATGCCGTATTTGGTGATAGTGATATTATTAAATTAGGTGATAATTCAGATTTAACTCTTTACCATGATGGTACTAATTCTTATGTTACTAACGCAACTGGTGCTTTAAAACTAGCAACCGAAACAAGTGGTATAGCAGTTACTATTGGACATTCAACTTCAGAAACCACAATCGCAGATAATGCAACAGTAGCAGGAAATGCTGCAGTAACGGGAACTTTAGGAGTTACAGGAGCTACTACGGTAGCAGCAATAACTGGTTCTGGAACAGCAACCTTTAATGGTAATGTTGTTCTTGGTAATGCATCAGACGACACTCAAACTACTACTGGTACTACTACACATACTGGTCAATATAATATTGATAACTTAAGACTAGATGGTAATGCTCTTACTAGTACTGATACTAATGGTAATATTTCATTATCTCCAAATGGATCAGGTACTGTCGATGTAGGCACTTCTAGAATTACAAGTGTTACAGATCCTTCAGGTGCACAAGACGCAGCTACAAAAGCATATGTTGATGCAGTTAAAACTGGATTAGATATTAAAGATTCAGTTGTAATGGCAACAACAGCAGATCTTAACTATACATATAGTAATGGATCAAGTGGTGTAGGTGCAACTCTTACTGCTGCAGGAAATGGGGTGGTAACTATTGATGGAATTGGAACAGCAACGGCTAATGAAAGAGTTTTGGTTAAAAATCAAGACGATGCAGAAGAAAATGGTATATACTATGTTAGTACTGTTTCAGGAGCAAGTGCAACTTTAGTACTTACTAGAACAACAGATACAGATACAGCTTCTGAATTTAGTAGTGGATCTTTTACTTTTGTAGAAAAAGGTACCGCTAATGCAGATGCTGGTTTTGTAATGACACAAGATACAGCCATTACTTTTGGTACTACAGAGGTTACTTGGGCTCAGTTCTCAGGAGCTGGTTCATTTACAGACGGTAATGCACTAACTAAAACTGGTAATACTTTAGATTGGACACCAGATGGAAAAACTTTAGAAGTATCAAGTGATGCAGCTAGAATTAAAAATATTTCTTCTACAGCAGTTGGTGATATACTAGTTGGTGTAGCAAGTAATGGAGGTTACACAGCATTAGCAAAACCTTCTTCATCCGCAACAGCCAACCCTTATATATTATCAATGAATACTTCAGGGGTAGCTGTATGGGGAAGCATTATAGATGGCGGAACATTTTAACAGCTCTATATAGGGCATAAATTTTAACAGGAGTCATAGATATGGCGCAAACAGTAAAGTTAAAGCGGTCAAATACCGCAGATGCAGAACCCACTACATCTCAATTAGCTAGTGGGGAATTAGCTATGAATACAAGAGATGGAAAAATCTATATGCGTAAATATATCGATGGCACAGATGGAAACGATACCATTATAGCTGTAGATCAAACAGCAATTGATGAAGCAGTTGCAATGGCAATCGCACTAGGGTAACAAATGGCGAATACATTTAAAAATAAACAAGCTGTTAATGTAGGTACATCAGCAGTTTCAGTATATACAGTACCTTCTTCTACAACTACAACACTAATTGGATTAACATTAGCAAATGTTTCAGGGGCATCAATTACTGCTACAGTAGCAGTAACAGATTCTTCAGCTGGTACAACAGCAAACATTATAAAAAATGCACCAATTCCAGTAGGATCAAGTTTAGTAGCCTGTGGTGGAGATCAAAAAGTTGTATTAGAAACAACTGATATATTAAAAGTAACAGCCTCAGCCGCAAACTCAGTAGATGCAATAGTTTCCTATATGGAACAAACATAAGATGGGTTACATAGGTAAGAAACCAGCACAGGTTGACGTGTCGTTAAGTACGGGTTCAATTACAGCAGTAGAAATGGCTGCAAATTCCGTATATGCTTCAGAAATAGCAGAAAATGCTATTGGTTCATCCGAACTCGCAAATAATGCTGTCACAGCAACTCATATCCCCGATAATACAATCACAGCAACTCATTTACCAAATGGTATAGTAGCTGCTACCCATTTAACAGCGGATATAATTACAGGTGCTTATCTAGCCGATAACGCAGTAGACTCAGAACACTATACAGACGGATCAATAGATACCGCTCATATAGCGGCAGATGCAGTCACAGCTGCTAAATTACCAGATGATGTTATAGACTCAGAACACTATGCAGACGGATCAATAGATACCGCTCACATAGCAGATTTAAATGTTACTACTGCTAAAATAGCAAACAATGCTATTACAGCAGCCAAGTTACCCGATAATGTTATCACAGCAACTCATATACCAAATCAAGGTATTGCAGGTAGTCATATAGCAGATGACGCTATAGACTCGAATCATTATGCAGATGGTAGTATAGACCTAGTTCATATGTCTGCTAACTCAATAGATAGCGACCAATATGTAGATGCAAGTATTGATACTGCTCATATAGCTGCAGATCAAATTACATCTGCATTAATTGCTGATGATCAAATAGATTCAGAGCATATTGTAGATGGAAGTGTTGATTTAGCTCATATGTCAGTCAACTCAATAGATAGCGACCAATATGTTGACGGAAGTATTGATCTAGTGCATATGTCGGCTAATTCAGTTGACTCAGATCAGTATGTAGACGGATCAATAGACTTGGTTCATATGTCAGCCAACTCGGTAGATAGCGATCAATATGTTGATGGCAGTATAGATGCTGCCCACTTAGCACCTGCACAAACAAATATTACAAGTCTAGGAACTCTTACAACACTTACAGTAGATGATATTACAATTAATGGTTCTACTATATCTGATGGTGGTGATTTAACACTAGATGTTGGTGGAAATATTGACTTTGATGCAGATGGTGGTGAATGGAGATTTAAAGATGCTGGAACTTTAATTGGTCAATTATATAACGGTGGAGGAGGAAGTTTTTATATCAATTCTACCGTTTCAGATAAAGATTTAATTTTTCAAGGTAATGATAATGGTTCAACAATCACAGCCCTTACTCTTGATATGTCAGCTGCAGGATCAGCTACATTTAATTCTCATGTCTATGTAGGTGGACTTGTAGATGTAGCAAGTATTGGTCAATTAGCCAATGTAGCTAATGATCTTACAATTTATAGTAGTACTTCAGGTCACAACGGATTAAGGTTTCATGTCAATGGAATACTTCCTACTAATAATGCAGGTGCTATTGTTGATAATGATGCTGACTTGGGTGATGCAAGCTACCGATTTAAAGACTTACACATGGGTGGTAACGCTTTAGTAGGTGGAACATTAGGAGTTACAGGAGCTATAACAGGAACAACAGCTACATTAACTAGTGCTAGTTCATATCCATTAACAGTCAAATCAAGTGATGCTGATGCAGCCGATATATTTAGAATAATTGCCGATGATGATGGTGCAGTTGTAACTGTATCAAAAGATGCAAGCGATAATGCTGAAATGTATTTATGGTCAGGAGCAGGAGCCGCCAATACAAAATTAGGTGGAAATTCAGTTAGTTACTTTAATGGTGGAAATGTTGGAATTGGTACTGATAGTCCATCTACTTTACTACATATATCAGGTGCTACAGCAGATTCTGGTAAGCTTTTAATCCAGAGTGAAACACTCACAAATAATAATCGTGCCGCTCTCTTTATGACTGCCCAAAACGTAAACGGTCAGACTGGTAATGTCAGTATTGAATGTATACATCCAAATAATCAACAGTCCGAGCTTGTAATGCGTACTGGAGCTACAGATGCAACCAGTTTTGGTACTGAAAGAATGCGTATTACTACTGATGGCAACGTTCTAATAGGAACAACTACTAATTACAATGCAGGAAAATTTAGAATTCACAGTGCCGGTGGTGGTGATGGGGGCTACGGACACAGCACTGGAACAATGACAGACTTGAAAAATATTGCTACTGTACATACAGGTTCAAGTACTGACGTCTGTTGGCATATTAAAACAAACTTTAAATGTTCGAATAGTGTAATGTTTATTGGAAGAGTACATGGATATGAATATGGTAATAATGGAAATATAGTAGATATATCACGAAGTGGATATGCATATACAGGAGGAAGTGTTATTAATTCCCAAACTAATAATCAAGGAAGTAGTAGTGGAACTCTCGAAACATATATTGCTAGTGATGATTATGTAGTATTTAAATACACTACTCCAAGTAGCTCATATTATAGTGGATATAATTTTGATATAAAATTCCAGTCCCCAACTGGATATAACTGGAATATGGAAGTACTAGCACATCAAGTAAATGCAACAACTGGTAATTACTACTAAGAGGAATAATTATGGCAAAAACATCAACAATAGAAAATAAATTATCTGTTTCAGAGGAAGTATTTCCGGGGGACGGAGCCGGCCTTGTAGTACTAATAAAGAAAGAAACTAATAAAGCAGATATTCACGAGTTTTACGATACTTTAGAAAAAGCCCAAACAGCAAAAACTGCTTGGGATGATTAATAGAAATGGCAACAACAAAAATAAACACAAATTTAATAGCAAATAATACGATTGCGTTAACAAATATCGCAGTATTAGAAGGATAAAACATGAGTTATTTAGGAAAAGACATAACATATGGTCATTTAAAAGGACAAACCGAAACAGGTGATGGTTCTACGGCAGCTTATGATTTAGATTATACTATTAATGATGGTCATGCTGTAACAGTTTATGTAGGTAATGTTCATCAAGAACCAGATGTTGGTTATACAGTTACTGGTGGTGGAACTTCAATAACATTTACAGAAGATGTACCAAATGGCGAAAGAATTTATATTCGTTATTTAGGTATTCAATATGATACTGTTAATGTTGAAGATAATGCAATTACTTCAGCTAAAATTGCTATTAATGCAGTCAATACTTCAGAGATAGCAGACAATGCCGTATCTTCAGTTAAAATCGCAGAAAATGCTGTAACCGCAAGAGAAATATCAACTAATGCAGTTACTACACTCTATATTGCAGATAATAGTGTTACTTCGATAAAAATCGCAGAGAACAATGTTACTTCAAGAGAGTTAGCAGGAACTATATCAGGAGATCATACATTCTCAGGAACTACTACTTTTACAGGTACTGCAGTTACTTCAAATACTACTAATATAACAGTTACTGATCCACTAATGATCTTAGCGCACGGACAATCAGGAAGCGCGGCTTATGATTCAGGATTTATAGTTGAAAGAGGAAGTGATAATAACGCAGGATTTATATGGGACGAAAGTGCCGATGAATTTGCTTTAATATCAAATACAAATAGTACTGGTACTGAAACAGGCGATGTTACCATTAGTGCATATGGAAATTTAAGAACACTTAATACTGTAGTAACAGGTACACTAGATGTTACAGGAACCATAACAGGTACATTAGGTACTGCAGCTCAGACAGCAATTACAAGTGTAGGAACCCTAACAAGTTTAGGGGTTAATAGTGGTACTACAAATACTGTTGCAACATTTACATCAACAGACGCGGGTGCTAATATTACTTTAACAGATACTTCAAATAGAAGTACTATAGAACAAAATGCCGCAAATTTAATTATTCATTCAGATCCAGATGGAAGTACTGGAAGTTCACAAATCAAGTTTATGATTGATGGAGCAACTAAAGCCACGTTAACTGCAGCCGCAGATTTATCTGCTACTACATTTACTGGAGCACTTACAGGTAATGTAACTGGTAACGCATCAGGAACATCAGCAACCGTTACAGGTGCAACTCAAGCAGCAATCACAACTGCAGCAAATCTAGTAACCGTAGGAGCGTTGGACTCAGGTTCAATCACAAGTGGCTTTGGGAATATAAATATAGGATCAAGCACACTTACAACTACAGGAGCAGCAGCACTAGGTACTATTACAGGTACAAGCACACTAGCTTTAGGAAGCACAGGAACAGCAGGAACTATATCTACACCAAATGCAATTTTGTATATTGGAGCAGATTCAGATAGTAACGCTTCAGGAGATACAATAGCATTTCAAACTAATGGAGTATCTCAAGTATCAATTACTGATGGAGCAATAGTTCCCATAACAGATAATGATATTGATTTAGGTACAAGTGTATTAGAATTTAAAGATGCTTTCTTTGATGGTACAGTAACTTCAGATGCCTTTGCAGGTCCATTAACAGGAGATGTTACAGGAGATGTTACAGGAGATGTTACAGGAGATGTTACAGGAGATGTTACAGGAGATGTTACAGGAAATGCCAGTGGTACAGCAGCAACAGTAACAACAGCAGCACAACCAGCTATTACAAGTTTAGGAACATTAACAACTCTTACAGTAGACGATATTACAATTAATGGTTCTACTATTTCAGATGCTGCGGATTTAACTATTGATGCAGGTGGAGATATTTATATAGATGCAGATGGCGGAGATATAATTTTTAAAGATGGTGGAACAGACTTTGGAGAGTTTAGTAGTGCAAGTAATAATTTAACTATGAAATCTTCTATATCAGACGCTGATATTATATTTAAAGGCAACGATGGTGGTTCAACAATTACTGCCATGACAATAGATATGTCAGATGCTGGTGCAGCAACTTTTAATAATAAAGTTACTGCTACTGAATTAGATATATCTGGTGACATAGACGTAGATGGAACAACTAACCTAGATATTGTAGACATTGATGGTGCTGTCAACTTTGCAGCAGATGTAACTTTTGCAGATGGTGCAGATATAATCACCGCTTCAGCAGGAACAAGTAA
>Ga0080013_1005463_pt1 | contig 11840 bp, 11 predicted proteins | sample ETNvirenome_6_85_FD_69236 | JGI IMG/M metagenome (GOLD analysis project Ga0080013, IMG submission 69236) | Marine viral communities from the Pacific Ocean - ETNP_6_85 (SPADES assembly) (version 2) | ecosystem: Environmental > Aquatic > Marine > Oceanic | place: Pacific Ocean | collected 2013-06-19 | reverse complement strand
AATGCTGACCATTGCCGTTTCCAGCGCAGCTTCTGAAAGATCAACCGTTCCAGCAGAACCAATAAGGTTGCTCTGGTTTCCATCACCAACCGTTGGGTGGCTGGCACTGAACATTGGTTGACCGTCACCACCTGTGAAGGAGGTGTTGAAGCCGTTGTTGAAAACATCGGCAGCTTTGGTCTGTTTCGTACTAGCCATGGAACGGGCAAGCCCTCTGGCACGTAGCTTGGCAAACGTGTCATACAGGTTGTCTTCCATAGCCTCTTCCGTAACTGAAAAGGCCAAAGCTATAGTTTCAGCCGTATATCTAGAAGTATAACTTTCTTGAGCATTGTCATACTGAACAGCAGCACCCTCACCCTTGACAGGTGCAGCGCCAAATCCAGTGAAGAGGACTTCTTCCTCAAATGCTCGGTCAGAGTTCTCTACTTCAAAGAGAACACTGTATTCATCGGCAACTTCTCCGTACTCAATACCAAAAACGGCATTAAGACCCGGCAGAAGCTGCTTGGCAATACTAGCTCTATTAATAGCCATTGTCTAAGCTCCTTTCGGGTTAGCCCTGACCAGATGAAACACGGGTCAGTTGGTGGTGGATAAGTTGAACTTCAGCAATTGGGAAAGCACGTTCTGAAGCATTGTCAATGTTATTACCGGGGGTATCAACAAAGTCAATGATACGGAACATCGCCGCCACACCAGAAGTTCTGGACGCAACATCAAGGCCAAACCCTGAACGACCAGTGAAGGTAGAACCTGCACCTCGGGTCACTTCAAAGTTATGCTCCATGATATCGCCAACAGAGGCGCTAGTGTCACACTGAATTTCAAAAGTTGCTTGGGGATCATCACAAACAATCGCGTAAGCATTGCTGGCAGAAGTTCCCGTGGGCCAAAAGTCTCTCCACTTTGGCTCACCGTCTTCTTCGTAGTAGCAACCCATAAAAACACCAATTGGGCAACCATTAGCTGCATTACCAGCATCAGCCGCAATAACCGAAACTACACCGTTGGCAACAAGAACAAGATCACCTGTGAACATGCTCCCAGCTGCGCCAGATGCAATCCGATAGTTACGGGTCTGCGTGGTATTTGCACCACCAGCGTATCTACGCGAAGGAGTGAGACCATTTAGGGCCTTAGTAGTAGTCATACTACAATCTCCTTTTCTTTAAAGATGAGTAGAATAAGCAGTATCTTTAACTGTTAGTTTTGAAACTGAGGCATTCTACCCTTGGTTACAGTTGAAGTGCTATTATTTGAAATGGGCATTCTGGAATCTGACGCTGCCATCAACTGCTGATTTACAGCATCCATCATGGCATTGGCCTTATCCTGATAATAATCATTTCTGGCTTTTGCTTTGCCACGGGGCATCTTGGCTAGAGCGACATCCCCCCGTACAACACAATTTGTATAGCGACCAGCGTCTAAAACAGTGGCAGAGTGTAACATCTCAGGAACTTCTTCTGGAGTTACAAATACCCAACCTTGGGTCATCTTATTACCAACATTCTTGTAGTCGTCCTCACCTTTGAGGGAGATGCGTATCCAACGGAGAACCATGTCTTCAGCGGTGAATCTGTCTACAACAGGGTCTGGTATATCTAACCAATTAGGTTCTGTATAAGTATATTCCTTTGTTTCAGTTTCCCTTGTTTGCGTTGCTCTACTACTTGTTTTACTCATCTTTAAACGCTCCTTTACTTTTTTTGTTACGCGCCAATTTTACCCAGTGATGGGTACATACTCACCTGCTGCACGGTCTGCCCGTGCTTTTTCAGCAGCATACTTCTCAAGAGGGATATTCCACTTCTGGGCTAATCTGACATCTTCTTGAGTCAGCTTAACCTTTTTAGAAGAGGAGGAACTGGTGGGACTGCGCGACTGTCCTGCCACTACCTGTTGAGTATTTCGTGCAGGGGCTTGTGCTTCCTTGTTAAATTTATGAGGAAACTCCTGCTGCATTCTGGAATCCACCTCTGCATAAAAAGAATCAGAGGATGGATCATAACCTTCTTCTTTTAACTGGGCATCTATTGTTAAAGCTGCCACGGTCATTATATTATCTGAGCCAAACCAATTATTTTCTGGTCTTTGACTCCACTGCACAGCCCTAGGATCATAATCATTATTCTCTTGCGCTTGTGCCTGTTGTTGTTGCTGCTGCTGTTGAAGTGCTGCTAACTGTTGTTGCTGCTGGTATTCTCTGGCTTCCAGTGTTCTTTCGTACTGAGAAAGCTGATTTTTATTTTGCTCAATGTTATTTAAATCTACTTGAGTCTTGTTTAAAATCTCTTGAGCTTCCAACATCTTTTCTTTGTCACCTGAGTCATAGGCACTAAGATAAGATTGTTTTGCCAGTTCAGCTTGCTGCTGTAGTTGCTGCTGACTTTGGTTATAAGTAGCCTTGGTCAGGTCTACAGTATTTTTATCCCTTTGGTTGACAGTGTGCACCCACTGGTGGCGTTCGGCCTCTAGCTGTGCAATTTTCTCGTCACGCTCTTTCTTTTGCTTGACAAGTTGCCTAATTCTTTTTTCAGCACCTTTGGTCTCTATACCGTCTAACTCAGGTAATTCTTTGGGTTCTTCTACTGCAGGTGCTTCGTCCACTTCTGGTTCAGCACTTTCAACCTCAAACTCAACTTTTTCTTTTTTGCTTTCAGGAGAAAGATCAACCTCACTCCACTCGGTTAGCTCTTCAGCTACATTTTCTTTTGCTTCTACTTCTACCTGTTCTTCTGACATTGTTTTTTTCTCCATAGTATGCGACTACTAAGATTACGCTCTAATATTATTATATACCATACTCAAGTACTTAATGCAAGCGTGGTATCTAAATCTTCTGGATCATCAATCTTCATAAGAACTTGATCATCAAAAAGAAGAAGTAATTTTATTCCTTTGTACACAAACTTTGTACCTGAAAGTTTTTGATAACAAACAAAATCTCCTTCTTTGCACCATGCCCCTGCCAAGAATTTATCTCTGTCTTCGTAGGCCAAAGTTCCTACTTTGAGTACACGCCCCACCGTGGTAAGGTAAGCAATATCATCTCTAGCTCTTTCTGGTAAGATGATGCCTCCTTTTGTTTTTGGCTTAACAGTGACAGGACGGACCAGAATATGATAGCCCGGAAGGTTCGGAAGAACTTCTGGGTCTGGTACGTCTGGTTCAGTGATCCACGCATCATTGGGAATAGCTCCTGCAAGGTTTGGATTAATCATCGGCTAAGTCATTCTCCATTCTGTTATTAACAATTCTGGTTAATTCTGTGTAGGCCCATTCGATTCCTGATATGGTACCTACCAACTGCTTATATTGGTTATAGTCCTCTGCCTGTCCCTCCGCAAGCAAATTCTTTAAATTTTCTTGCTGCTGGGAATAAGCCTTCTTTATTTCTTGGAATATATCCATAACAGAATTATATCTATTTTCTTCTGGTTATCCTACGCTTTTTTTTAGAGGGTCTTTTATTAGACCGCTTGGAGTTTGACATGGCAATTGCCACTGCCTGAGTGTGAGGGTATCCTTCTGATTTTAATTTTTTAATGTTGGAGGAAATAACTTTCTTACTTTTACCGGGGGTCAAGGGCATCTTAGATTGCCTTGGGAGGATAGGGGTTAGGATTTTTAGCCAGCCTTCCACCTGAAGCTGCCTTGGTCTCTTGTAGAGATTCTTCATAGTCTTCTAAGGCTCTTGCTACAGCGTTCATTCTTGTCTGAATTCCACTCCTACCTTTTTCCTTTGCTGTTCTATATTCCTCATGGTTTAAAAGTTCTTTGGCAGCTTCCTTAAACTTTCCTTGATTTATAAGCTTTCTAGTTTTAGGACTATGCTTGGGAGTCAAGGTTCCTCTGTAGTAAGACTGAGTTATTTGTAGTTGCAACTCTGCAGGGTAAGATTCAAAATCAGGGTAAGCTCTTTTAATTTCCTTCATACGAGTACCAAGGTCTTCTCGGAGCATTTGATCTGCTTCTTCTTCTGTGATCTTGGTATCTTTGGTAATAGGTTTTCCTTTGAGGTCTCTGGTCCTCCCATAGCCAATGGTATAAGGATCACCCTTTACAGGTTTTCTGGCTTTCAGTATAGGTTTTCCTTCATACTTTTTGATTATATTTATAAAAGCATCGTCACGGGTAGGCTCACCAGCTGGTCCCCCGTCATCACTCTCTACCTCTACCTCTACCTCTTCCTCTTCTATTTCTGGTTTAATAGGTACTTTAACATCAGGAGAAGTGGGAGAACGAGAACTAAACATATCTGTTATATATTTTTTTATAGCACTAAAATCAAACATATCTGCTTCTTCCTTTGGTTCTTGTACTTGAGGAGTTGCCATTAGTCCTTCAGGTCTTGTCATTGGTCTAGGGGCCACTGGTCCGCGAGGGGGTCTAATAAATTGTTGACGTATTCTACCACCGGGGTCTTGACTCTCATCATATCTTCGTGCAAATTCCTTTTGTTCCTCTGTTGCAGGAGGGGGTACAGTGGCTTTTGCTGCTTCTATCAACTTTAAAAGCTCATCTTGGCTCATTCCTGTGTAAACAGGGCCTAAATTATCAGTGGTGGCCACGTTACCCTCCTAATTTTTTACTAACAGCCTGAAGAGTCTGAATAGCTGTGTTAGCTGCCTTTAGTTCAGAGTCATCGTCTAGTTTTTGTTTCTCCAGTTCTAGTCGGGCAGTGGCTTCCAGAGCTTTGAGATTGTCTTTGCGCTCGTCTGCCTCCATTTTGCCCACGTTCATCACCATGTCATTCATGTTTTCCTTACCTCTAAGCTGCATGTCCATCTGTTTAAGGGCAATATCAGCAGAATCCTTGGCAGCTTCCATCTCTGCCTTCTGTTTGTCCAGTTCAAGCCGCTCTTTTTCCAGAAGAAGCATCTGCTGCTCTGGACTTTGAGCAATTCCCATGGCAGCGTTGGCATTTGCCACTTCTTCTGCTGCTTGGGCCATGACCATCTCTGTGGTTTGAGGGTCATTGGCCACACCAGAGGCTTTTACCAGTCCCAGTACCTGTTCTTGGTACTTCATAATCATATGATCCCGGATATTGGCGTTGATCACAGGTACAATCTGCTTCATCATGGGGTTTGCCCCTGTGGCCGGGTCCTTGAGGAAGGAAGTTTTGAACTGAATGTGAGCTTCGTGGTTTTGTCCCGGGAAAGCAGCTATGGGGAGACCCTTGGTAGCTGCTATTATGTCTGCCAGAGGGTCTCTTGGCTCTGGTTTTTGCTCCGGTGGGAGGATTTCGTCTAGGTTTGGAAAGTTTGCCGCTGTGAGCACCTCTCTGTAGAGGGCTGGCATGTTAAAAGTACCGGGAGGAGTCTGAGAAGCAAGCTGAATTGCCAGTTGTCCCAGTGCCATACGGTGTGCAGAGGAGGGAATGTTGGGGTCAGAGACAGGAATTACGTCAATTCTACCGTCAAAGTCCTGTTTGAACACCTCTTGGTCTCCTCCTACCACCTCGTAGGGGTAAGCAGGGGGTAGATAATCATAGTTTATCTGGGCCAGTACCTCAAATTCATCCTTCTGGGCCTTGTGCAGACGCTTGTGAATGGCAGAGAAGAACTTTGAAGAGGCTTCCAGTAGGGCCATGGTGGTTCCCACAGGTCCTGAGTTCTTGGAATCTGCAAGTACCTGCTCTGTGGAGTCGGCAAACTTCTGTCCTGCGCCTATGACAAACTGCATCATGGCCATAAGAGTCTGTGACGGCTCTTTATAGGGGAGTGTGATGATGGCTTTGTTCAGGTCAATGCCTGTGCTCTCCACCTCTTTGAACTCACCGGGAGAAATAGGTTCATTGTCTCCCACCAGCCTAACGCCTCTGGCCTTGAAACCACCGGGTAGGTTGGCAAACTGTCCTGCGTCTACCAGAGAACGCATGGCAGTGGTGGCTGTCATGGTGAGGTTGCCTAGGAAGTGGATCAGACCAAGACCATAAAAACCAAAACCCGGTACATACTTGTAGTGTATAAAGTGAAGTTTCTTCTCTTGCTTAGGGTCTCCCTCTTTATAGTTTCTTCTGATGCAGAGGACCTTTTGACTCTTCTCTTCTATGGTGACAATGTAAGGGTGAGCAATACCATCAGGGTCAGAGTAGGGTTCTGGTAGGTCTAGGTAACAGTGCTGTTCCAGAAGAACATACTGAGGGTCTTCTAGGTCCATGCCAGAGGAGGCAATGCCCATGATCTCGTCCATCTTCTGGGTCATCTCTGGTATATCAGGAGCAGAGGGCTTGCCTAGGTCTATGTCTAGGTACATGCCAGAGACTACATCTTTCTTGTAGTCATTGACAGACCTGAAGATCATGTGCGTGTAACGGTCAGCTGTTCTGAGGTCCTTGGCATTGTAGGATACATAGAAGTGGTCTACGGGTACCAGTTCTGACACTGGTCTTTCCAGTAGCTGGTCATAGTAAATTTTCTTAAAAGCAGAACCCATCACAGGGAGGTGAAAGAGAAGTCTCTCCTGTTCTTCAAAGTACTCGGGCATCTGCTGAGTAAGCTGGTAGTTCATAAAGTTTTTGACACGTTGCGCTTGCTTCTCACGCTCAATGGTAGAGGCACCTATGATCTGGGACTTTACAGGACCACCAGCGGGAAAGAGTTCTTGAGAAGCTTTACTCTGGAACTTGACCACTGATTCTATCAGGAGCGGGTGTACCGCTGTGCAAGCACCGTCAAAGGGTTCGGTGGTTTCTTCTAGCTTGAGACCAAGGAGGTCAAACCCACGTTCAAAGATTTGCTCCCACTCTTCTCTGGATTCTTTGTCTGCCTCGTAACTGTCATAGACAGTCTGCCCTATCTCTGTGAGGTCTTCTTCAGAGAGGTGCTCTGCTAGGTTCTCAAAGTGAGACCCCATGGGACCAGAGATCACCATCTCCTCTATCTCCCCAAACTCTACCTCCACGCCCCCGTCATCTGTGGGCATAAAGTTGATGATGTTGTCTTCCATCATCTCTGCTTCTATGGAGGGGCTATCTCCCATGACATCAAAGTTGGAGACAGGCATCTCTTCCTTGAGTTCAGGTTCCATTGCTTCCAGAGGATTACGTTCAACTGCCATGGTACTAAGCTTTCCTTCTGTTCATTTTTTTAAAGGTCTGGGCAAGTCTGGCACGTTGTCCCAGTTTTCCCGGTTTCTTGGCCGCTGCTGCAAGTTTCTTGGCAGGTATCTTCTTTCCTTCCTTTACACCTAGAGATTTTCTCAAGGCTCCCTTCTTCAGGTTCTTGGGTATCCAGTTCTTCTTCTGCTTCTTAGCTGCCACCTTACGTCCTCCTCTGAGTTGTCTAGAAATGTTTGCTCTGGATATTGCCATAGTATACCCTATATTGCTTTTGGTTCATAGCTCTTATAAGGATTACGCTCTATGACAGAGCCTCCTCTTTTTCTTTCTACTTCTACTACTTCCTCTTCCTCCTCAGTGCCTAGTACAGCTTTAGATGCTCTGGTGGGTACTCCTATTCCAAAGTCTTTTACCAGCCTTGAATAATCTTTATGACTTGGCTTTAGGTTAGCCACTGTCAGTGCTCTGAGATATTGCTCCCTTGAACCAAATCCTACAGGAACCTTTTCAGCTATATCTACATTTAGGTCTTTTAGAATACTTTCATATTTTTTGGTGGCTTTTTCAGCAGCTTTTGTTTTACTACTACTTAATCTAGTTTTAGCGGCTTGTTGTTTTTCAGTTAGTTTTTTAGTTTTAACTAAATCATAAGGAATAGGTTCCGAAACATTCATATACCTATCAGCATTGGGAAGTTTAAAACTGAATAAATCATGCTCATCATTTACAATGGTAACTGCTTTACCATCTTTGGTAATGGAGGTCATGTAGTTTACACCTCCTAGTTCCCAAGCATCAGATTTACCTGACCCTGTGATGATAGCTGCTCTTCCTTTCAGAACATCGTCACGATTTCTAACTGCAACTCCTGCTTCTGTCAAAGCATCTAAAAATTCTTTATCAGAGGTGTACGTCTTTCTTGCTCCAGTTCCACCCTTGGTTTTCTTTAGTTCTGGAAAAACATCTTTTTTAATATCATCTAAACTTATGTCTCTTTTGACTACCTGCTGTTTTACCAAGCCTTCATGCATAACATCAAAAGTTTCTGGTACTGATTTATATACTTTCTTTCCTGTTGTAGGGTCTAGATTTCCTGCTGATTTAGTTGACACTCTTCGTATGTTCATTTGGTAGGGTTTGCTAGGGTCCATTCCCTGTACTCTTTTGATCTGGTCAAACATTCCAGATATATCTTCTTTATCCAATCCTGACAAATCACCTACTTCATCAAAGTATTCATCCACATTAAACTTTTCAAAAGTCTTAACATGGTCCACACCTTCTATATTTTTTAAAAGCCCTTTTAATCCAGTGTCAACTCCACCTACCTGCTTAGTCATAGCAAGTGACTGATTAAGCTGCCCCATGGATTTTTTAGCCGCTGTTCTTGCAGAACTTTCTAACTTACCAGCTTTCTTTTCTATATCTTTATAGGCTTGCGTTGTTTTTTGAGTACCTGCGCCTACATTCCACTCTCCTGTGTAGGCACCTCCGGGTCTAGTACCCAAAGCTTCCATTTCTTTTAGTTTCTTTCTAAGTGCTCCTACCTCATCAGCGACTTTCTCAGATGCCTTAATAGCATTCTGAGCCGCTTTTTGATCAGCCACACTGATATTAAACTCACTCTGTATTGCCCTATCTGTAGGTGCATTTCTTGCCCTCGCTATGTTGGTTATGCCTTCTGGAATTGTTTTACCCGCTGCTATTGCTTGTTTTAGAGGATCATCGGTTCCGTAGAACCCCGGTACGTCATTTCTAAGATTGGTAAAAGCTCTCTGTGCAGTGTCCTTTAATGCCGCTCTGGTGACTCCTCCTGAAGGAACAAAAGGTATAAGTCCCATGCCCAATAGACCAGCATTTATTAAACTGGGGTCTTTAATAAAAGCAGCTGTATCTGCTACTCCTCCTACTACATCTCCTACAACGGGAATAGGAGCAGTGTAGAGAGCAGCTTTATCAAGAGGAGACATGCTGGCGTGTACTTCTTGTAGGCCCCTTCCTATCTCTTTTAGATCAGGGGCTGAAGATGTTTCACCTCCCTTTCTGATACGTTCAGCAAGAAGTTGCTGCTTTTGTAGCAAAGGGTTGTTTGCAGCTTCTAGTGATGTTAGTCCCTTTTCTGCCACTGTCTTTTCCTAGTTCCAATTCCAATAGGTTTTTTTGTTTCTGGGTTTACTTTCATCTTCCTCGTAGGAAGGATCATCTGGGTGTGTAAGGTGCCACGATTCCTTCAGGTAGTGTATGGCCATTGCCATGGCATCTACTTGGTCATCGTGCCTCCCGTAGGGAAATTGTATGGCCTCTGCAAACAGGTCCTCTGACCAGTCCCTCCCTCTGGGAAGCCATACGCGCCCAGATTCTAAAATAGGTGTAATTGCATGTACCCTAGACACTTTATCACGGTCTGGGAGGTAATCCAACACGGGAAGCCCTGCTCTTCTCATATCCTGTATCAGGCTTTGCCCTGATGCTTTCTTCTCTATGATGCAGATGTCTGGCTGGTAGGAGTCGTATAGGTCCTGCGCTGTTCTCCTGAGTTCAGGGTACTCTAGTCTTTCCCTGACATTTCCTAGGAGAATAAGGTTAGGGGCCAAGTATTCTCTTCCTGCTAGGTCCACGGTGAGCCAGTCAAAGATGCCCCATGTCTGAATAACTGAGTAGTCCGCTGTGCTCCGGGTGGAGAAGGCAGTGTCATAGGTCTGGACAATGAGGTCACACTCTGGTGGGTCCTCCAGTTCCCAGTGCTTGAACCAGTGAGACTTGATGGTGGAACCTTCGTCAGGGGTGGGGTTCTGCATATACAGGGCTTGCCAGTACTTTCCCCCGTTGTTGGCCCTGATCTCTGCCTCGTCTAGCCTGAGAAGGTTATCTGGTTTCCACTCCGGGAAGTAAGACCCTCCCTCCGGGAGATCAAGAAGTTGTGCTGATTCCTCGTCTAGCCACGCTGGTATGGAGACAACGTCCCACGGTATGGTGTCCTCTGTCTGGTTGTTGAGAAGCCACCCGCATAGGTCATCTTCGTGGTACCGTGTGTTGATGATGATGACAGAGCCGTTGGGCATCAGTCTGGTTCTGAGACCAGAGGGGTACCATTCCTTGATGTACCTGCGCCCTGCCTCTGAGAAGGCGTCTTCCTCTGACATGGCATCGTCTATCAGTGCAATGTGTGCTCCGCGCCCTGCTATCTGTGAGCGTACCCCTGCAGCATAGTATATACCGTTCTGCTTGGTCTTCCACTTACCCGCTGCTCTTACGTCCTCTCTGAGGGTTGCCCCGGGGAATATCTCTTGGTAGAGGGGCATCTTCAGGATATCCCTGACAGTTCTGCCAAAGTCAGAGGCCAGTTGGTCAGAGTGAGAGATGCTCATTATTTCGTGAGAGGGGAAGTTTCCAATGTACCAAGAAGGGAACAGTTGAGAACAGAGGAGGCTCTTGGAGGAGCGGGGAGGGAGAAAGACCATCAGTCTCTGGGGTTCTGGAGAGTCTACAATCTTTTGTAGCTTTCTGGAGATAACATCTATGTGTCTGCCCACCTTGAAGTCCTGCACCAGAGAAGGGGCAATGAACTTGACATAGGAGAAGAAATCTGTTCTGGCAGTGTCTATGGCCCTGAGATACAGATTCTCTCTTAGTTTTAATTGGTGTTCTTCGGGAGCACCTTGCGCCTGTTCCACCTAGTCTTCTCCTTTGCCCCCGTTGATGACAGAGAGAGAATACCCGGAGATGTCTGCCAGTCTCTTGATGTCACTGTCTACATCAGGGGTAAAGGTTTCGTCTATGCCCTGAAAGGTGGTGTTCTGCTTGATCTCTTTCTTGTCAATGAACATGCCTAGGTGCTTGCCCATGTTCTCCAGAGAACGGTTGGCATTGGTATAGTCCTCTGCCTCTGTGGCTCTCATATAGGTCTGGTACATTTTGTCCAGCACCTTCTGTGCATTCCAAGAAACTTTCTCCACTACGTCTTCTCTGAGCATTTCTATGTAGGCTCTGAGCTTGGGGTTGGAGAGGTACTGTTGTGCTCTGCGCCCTGTTCTGGTACGGTCCACTCTCCCGTCCTTGGTATTCACAGGGGCATACCCTGCCTCTACCAGCGCATGGATAGGGTCATTGGTCTCTATGTAGACCTCTGCAAATTTGGTCTGCTTCTTGGTCAGGTTATAGGATTCTGATCTGGCATTGGGTCTGGGTTCCTCCCCAGAGAGAATGTCTTCACTGGTGGTCAATTTTTAGTACCCCTTTTAAAGAGAGACAAGAAAGAATAATTTTTATTATAATTTATAAGGAAGGGGCTTGCAAGGTCTTTTATGCTATGATACCCTTGGCCCATGCCTTTAAGAGAACTCTTATGTGTTATTATGTAATAGTAAAAGAATAATAAGAAGAATAATATTATGTGGTATTAGGAGTAGCACTTGTGTTGTTCTTTTTTAATACCCCCGCCTTTTGATTTTTCCAATTTTGTAAAATTTGCTCCGCTTATGGGGGTCCCAATATATATATAAGACGTTACCCAGAGGCAGGGGTCCCCGGGGGTAGGTCTCCGCTTCGTATAACTAAACGAGCGTTGAGCGAGTTGCATTATGCCTCGCAGAGAAATTTTCTGATCAAAACAAAAAAAACCCGGACCAGCAATTGAGCCAGTCCGGGCGGGATTGGTTTAGGTGTCGGTGAAGTTATCCAGCGACCGTATTGGCTGGCTCTTTAATCTTTTAAGAATAAAGCCAGACAATGCCGCAACGGATTCCGTTGTGATCTCAAACTTGTTCAA
>Ga0080013_1005462_pt1 | contig 11840 bp, 13 predicted proteins | sample ETNvirenome_6_85_FD_69236 | JGI IMG/M metagenome (GOLD analysis project Ga0080013, IMG submission 69236) | Marine viral communities from the Pacific Ocean - ETNP_6_85 (SPADES assembly) (version 2) | ecosystem: Environmental > Aquatic > Marine > Oceanic | place: Pacific Ocean | collected 2013-06-19 | reverse complement strand
ACGGGCGACAAATTTCCCACTGGTAATAGAACTGACCATGAGTTTTTTATCATCTCGATTGTACTCCAAATTCTTTAAAAAATCATACGATTTAATAACTCTCCAAGTGGGCACGAAATGGTGTTTTCTATCTGTGAATGTTCCTTGAAAAAATAAATCATCAGGCCAATCTAATTTTGGTGCTTTGATTTCTGGTTCTTCTCTTTGAAAATATATCACCTTATTTAAAGGAACATTATTTGGTATTCCACCATCCATAATTACATGATAATCTGCCTCCAACACATTGGTTGTTGCTTGTATATTATTCCACACCCCACTTTCTTGTGGTGTATGTATTTTATAGGTGTTCAATAATTCCCCACTAGAACATCCCCAATTACAATGAAACATTATTTTAGTCATTTTTTAACGCCCACTTATGGTCTACAGAAAAATAATTAGGCATATCCTGATACTTGGCAACCAAATTATAATTCTCCTGTACTAATTCATTAAACCCTGAGAATTTATTGTTCAACTTCACATACTTAGACGGCATGTGGTCGGGTTCAACTTCACATTGTACAACTTTAATTTTTCTTTCTGACAACCAATCTTTTATTGTTGTCATTACTAATAAATCTGAACCTTCTAAATCAGTAAGCAAAAAATCAATCTCGGTTATGCCTTCTTCTTTTAGAAAGTTATTTAAATTGGTGGTTTTTAATTTAACAACTTTTCGTAGATTAATCTTATTTCCAGATATCTCTTCATATTCTGGGGCCCAATCAGACACATTAACAACACTGGAGGAATGTTCCAAGTTGGTATTATTGGCATCAAGGATATAAAAATCCTTTTCTTCTCCATGAGTATCTGAGAGAATCGTATTATACATCTTTACCCTATAGTCATTTGCAAGAAGGCCTTTAACCTTTTTGTACTGCTCTGGGTTGGCTTCAAACCCATAAATGTGAGTCCAATCACCAGACCTAATGGCAGAAATAAATCCTTCACCATTATTAGTTCCACAATAAATTAATACTCGTTTTTCACTCATCAATAAATTCCTTGTCTGCTTCGGGCCCAAAATAAGGTCCATTTTTAAATTCGTAAACTATAGTATCATCTTTGATACAAGAATATTTGTGGCCACCGGCAAAGGTAATTGTACAATCACCATCATTTAAAATTTCCGTTCCCATAAATTTGGCATCTTCATCATAGTAATCAACTTGAACAGAACCACGCATAATAACCCATGTTTCTTGTGTTATGTCGGTGTGCCTCTCACATTTAATGTGCTTGTGGTTGCGAAACGATTTACCGGCATCCATTTTCATTAAAGCGCCCTGAAGATATTTGTCTTCAGAGGTGAAATCAAAACGGGCACCATCTAAATCATCTAATCTATAGATGCAATGTAGCACATCACCATTTATATTTGAATATTCTTTCACAATATACTCCCTACTAATTCAACATCCCTATAATCTTTTTCTTCACCCCGTTTTGATTTCATTTTCGCCATGCCGGATGCTGAAATAAATTTTAGACCATCAATATAAAAATATTTTTTTGGATTAAAAATAATTTCTTCCAGTGGTTCACCATAGTATCCCAGATAATCATTGTGTGAGGAAACATTCTCATTAAAATTTATTGTTTCCGCAGAAGGTAAATGGAGAACATCAAAATCTCTACAATCCCGTTTTCCATAGGCCATTAACGGCGCACTTCCACCCACACAAATATCTTCAATGTCTACATCGCAATCTTCTATGATTCTTTTTGTCTCTGCAATGAATTCCTTAAACTTACTTTCGTGAAAGGATCCAACAGCACACTCATTCATATATTTTAATGTGGGATTATGAAAACATATACAAGCATTTCTCCATGTTTCTTTTTTACTATCGGTGGTGTGCATCGAACCTTTACCCGCACCAATGAGAGTTCTAATTTCCTTTTTTGCTTCCATAACATTATCTGCTGAATCACATTCAATTAGAAATGCTTTTATGGATGGGCCGTGTGAAAAATTAAATGATGCTTGTGATATGGCGCCGGGAAAACCGTGTGCTTTACTTCCCCGCATCCACTCTTCATCACCATATAATGCTAACATATAATTCATTTGAAAATTATTGGTTAGTGTGATGTCTTTCAAATATACAACCCCAATGTCATACTTATTAAAAGTATTAAACACTGCATCCATATTTGAAAAAGCATGTTGATATATTGTTGCTATATAAGTGTTGTCCTTTAGTCGGCAATATTCTAATGCCATGGCATCTGCTACATCCTCAACCAAACCACTAGGAACAATATTTTTCCTATTTTGAAAATAAGAAGAAGTACATTCTATCTGACCGGCATTCAATGGACTGTCTTTGCATACTACTGGTTTATTATATTGTATTGCGGCCGCTAATCTATGTGAACCATTCAAAAGAAATCTATTTTGATATACTGGTATATAAGATTTTTCTTCATCAAACCCACCAGTTTTTATACTGTCCAAAATATCGTGGTAGGCATTATAAAAATCTTCAATTCCATTTTTTACTGGGAAGATTTCACAACACCCACCCCACACATCTACAAGGTGTTGATATACATCTTTCGCCCAAACATGTTCAACTCCCTTTTCCCGATGTCGTGCATAAAGAGTTTTTGATGTAACATCAAATCTCGAAGCGGTTAATAAATCGAGCGGGTCTTGAACCACAAATCTGTCATCGTGTTGTGTTATCATCGTTGTTAGCGGGGCATATGGTTCTTTACTTCGTATTTGTCGTTCTATATCAAGTTGAAGTTGTACATTTACTTTGTTATCATTTATTGGATTATCTCGATTGTAAATGTAAACTGCTCTTTGCAAATGGTGAATCTTACTGCCCGCCATTTCTAGCATCGGAAACATAAATGCCAAGTCCCACGCCATTTCATAGAAATTTCCAGACTCATCGAGCAAATCTTCTTTCTTGATATTCTTCCATAATTTATATTTGTAAGTTCTTAATGAAGAAGAAATCCAATCAAACTTTCTGAATAAATTATTTTCAACAATATGTGTTGGGAAGTTGCGAAGTGGAGTATATACACCTTCTGGATATGATGTATAATTTCCATAAGTAAGCCAACAATCGTGTGTTTCGTATGACTCTTTTAGAATATCTAAAACATGTTCTCCATCGAGCCAATCATCACCATCACAAGTAAGTAACACATCTTCATCTTCACAATTCAAAAACTCGAATCCGTTGTATATGTTACACAGGGCGAGTTTTCTTTCTGTATTAACGACAAGAGAACACCTATCGTCATCTTTAATCAATTTACCAACAATTTCTGCGGTTTTATCTGATGATGAATCGTCAATAAAAACACATTCAAAATTTTTGTATTTTTGATTAAGGATGCTAGTAACTGTTTTGGTTACCCATCGTTCAACATTGTACATCGGAACAACAATTTTAAAATTCATTACTTACACCTTTTCTTTTGTGGATTCAATCCACGATTCTAATTTTTGTTTGGGGGCCCATTCAAGTAGGGTTTTAATTTTTGTATTATCGCAAACACTCTCTTGAATTTCTCCTTCTCGTTCGGGCAAATATTCTAATTTATCTGCACCAATTATTTTTGCAACTTCCATTACCGTAAACGATTTTCCCGTCCCCACATTCATTATATTAGCAAAACATTTATCATTTGTAGTTTCCATGGCAAGAATATTGGCCTCAACAACATCGGATACATGTACGAAATCTCTTTTCTGGGATCCATCTGCAACAATAGTTAATGGTTTGTTATTTAAATGTTGTTTTAAGAATATTCCAATGACAGGAGCATATGAACCTTTGGTCGGCATCCTATCTCCATATACATTAAAGTATCTAAAAATAATTGTTTCAATGCCATATAAATTGTAATATAGTTTACATAATTGTTCACTGCCATGTTTTGCGTGAGCATATGGATTCATACAATCTGATTGAAGCGATTCGGTATGTGGTGGGTCATTTCTTCCATATATTGCAGAGGTAGAAGAAAAAATTACTCTTTTAATATTATTTTTTCTTGCGACTTCAAGAATATTTAATGTGCCCATGTAGTTCGTATTACATGTTTTTCGTGGGTCTTCAATTGATGGTTGAATTTGTGTTTCGGCAGCAAGATGAAAAATTGCATCTGCATTTTTAACGCACGGGGTACTGGGTAACCAAGTAGCAGTAACATCCATCTGATGATTTGTAGCAGAAGAGTTCCAATGAAACTTTTCTCGATTAGCACTTTCATTATCAATTACCTGAACATCATGGCCGTCATTTACCAAACGGTCAACAATATGCGAACCAATAAATCCTGCACCACCAGTGACTATTACTCGTTTCATGGTGCGGCCCATCCTAATACCTTATTTAATTCATCATTATATTCATGTAAATTCATCATAATATTCCATAGCATTTGAATATGGGTTTCATTCCCTTAATATATTCATCAAGTGGTCTGTGCAAATGATAGTCACTATACAAATCTTTATCTGCCCATTCCTTTATAAATTTCCATGTATGAAAGGGAGTATTATTTACTTCTCTGTCCAATCGAAAAAACCCAGTTTCTGCATCATTCAAACGAACAACCTTATTTGTCTTTAACTCCCATTCGTCAACATATTTCCTTAAAATGACTTGGTCTGTCGTCCATCCATTTTTATATGTTTGGTAATCATCAGGATACCAAGACTTGATTAACTCCATTGAATCATTTATATCCACACTTGTTTTGAAAATGTCTCCCCACACTTTTCCTTTAGCAACATTCCAACACATAGCAAGTTCATTCGGACCAGGCATTCCACCTCTACCTTCATCAGCCGCAAATGGTCTATATGAAACAAATTTATCATCCTCTATGTCTTTAATGTTGTTTTGAAAATATTTCTCTGACAATGGCATATCATCTATATCAGAAATAATAATAATATCATTTGGAAACATAGAAGGTGATACTAATCTTATAACTTGAGATTGAAATGCTGTACTGATATCTTCTAATGGGCTTATTTGAATTATCTCTCCACCACTATATACATTATTTTCTATATCTTCTGGAATAGTGTCTCCAATAAAAAATAAAATCGGTTTAATCCCTATTCGTTCCCATGCTTTAGCAACATATGGCCAAAATTTGTAATATAATGGATTGTCATTAGTAGATAAAATTACTTTGTCTATCTTCACTCTGATGCATCCATTTCTATTTCTTCATTTGGATTAACAAATGCATAACCAACATGCTGTCTTACTGGTGGGGTTGGAAACTTTCTGACATCCTGTCTGTCTGTATGCCGTAACCAATCATCGTGTGCAATTATATCACTCTTTTCATAATGTGCGGGGATAAAAGATTCTAAAAATGTTTGGTCCCCCCATGTGTAACCAGAGTGATGATGATAGTTTTCTTGAGATGCAATGTTTAATATTTTAGTTATCCCCGAAGTTAATTCTTCTTTTTTGCGTTTTGGTTTTATCCCCCACATTCCCCCCTGAAACTCCATATTGTGTGGTTCAGCGTCTCTCATTGAATGTAAAATGCATTCAGAATCTAACCACTCCCCAACCGCTTTTGACTCCCTGTAATTTACAATGGAGTCAGCATCTCTAAAAATAACGGCATCATAATCAGTATCATCTGAGGCACAAAAACGAGTAAACATAGGATGGAGTGGAATGTTTTTCGCAGGAACTAACTGACATCCAAGCGATTTTAATTTATTGTAAGTTTCATCGGTGATGTCTTGATAATAAACTCTGATGTCCCAATCTGGATAATACTTATCTCTCGCCGGAAAGTTTCTAAACATATTTAGTATGTAACGAGATTCGTTTCCCCATAAAGCATAGGATATTAATTTTTTCACACCAATTCCTTTTTCTCTGCTTCAATAATATATTGATTTATATTCGACATTAAAATATCATCTGCATTTTTCATATTACAAACCAACTTATAATTTTCTTTCATGGCATCTATTTTACCATCATATAGTTCTTTTGTCAAACTATTAATATCAAAATCATCGTCTAATATTATTATGCCATCTTTATTAAAATAATCACCTATATTTGGACATCCCCAATAAACGGGAATTGTTCCATTTGCAAAACAATCTGTTATTTTTTCTGTAAAGTAGTTATTATATGAATCATTTTCAATAGTAATTGAAAACATATAATCTCGTAATGCTTTTTCTTTTGTAGGATGATTAGCGGATGCAACACCTGTTGTACCTACTTTCTTTGAACCACCTATCCCACCAAAAATATCAACACTATCCTTTAATTTGTCTGCCGTTTCGTGTCTTAGTTTGTGTCCTTCCGTCATTAATTTAGGTGATGCTAAAAGAGAACACATTTTTGTTTTATTATGAAGTTCAGGGGAACATGTTGAATCTGGTGGTGTCCACGGAAGATTACTTCCGGCTAAAGAAAGTTTGAATCTATCATCTAAACTTAACAAATATTCATCACAAGTAAAGATTGCATCAAAATGTTCAAAGAACAAATCTGAACCAGATTTAAGTGCATTATATACTTCTGGAATAATTGCCCTGGATTCACACATCCACCCAAACCGATATGTATTTTCTTTTTTTAGATGTCTTGGAATCATGAGCATTCCGTTATCCATGAATACTTGAATGTTGTGTTCTTCATCCGTCCATTTAAATAGTTTAGGTTTTAATCTACCGCACGAAGAACCGTGTTTTAAACTAAATGGTGGATATAGTGCTTGTATTTTTTTATCTTCTATTTTAAATCTTGAATCATATAACTGATCTTCTGATAATCCTATATTGATTTTAGAACCAATTCCATTAACTGAACATAGTGTTGGTGGGAATGCTGTAATTGTGGCATTATTTTTATTTTCCTTCATCGTTTCTATTAATAGGTGATGGTCACTGCCCGTATATGTTCCTTGTATTGCCTCTTCTGTTACATCTTCACATCTTTTTATCCAATCTTCTAAAAATAAAATGGATTTTTCTGTATTATTAAAATATAATATAGCACTGTGGGGTGTTTTGAAATCGTGTTCTCTTAAAGAACATGCAATATCTGTGTCAACAGAATCAAATTCTTCTGGTAATTCATTGATTTTGCAATCGATATCTATCCAAATCAATGGTTCATCTAATTTCTTTATACAATCCAAAATGAACTGAGGTTTCATTAAACAATTAAGCATATAATGGTCGTGTGATGGTAATTCTTCTATATGATAGGTTGCACCAAGTTCGTCAAAACGAGATTTTAATAATTCACAATGTGTGATATAATAATTGGTGCCGGTTCTATCTGAATAAAAACTAATAAATTTTGTTTTCATAATGTATCTCCTGGTGATTGCCATTCTATTAACTCTTCTGACATACCCAAACTTCTCAAAGATTCTTTCTTTGTTTCAGAATCAGCAAGTCCCATAGTAATTATTGTGTTTTCGTTTGTGTGTCCCGGCCAAGTACAATATTCTGGTCCAACTATTTTGATATTCATATCTTTTGCAAACATAGGAATGAGGCTGAACAGAGGTTCGTGGTCAAATATTCCTATTTCTCTTTCTTGAATATCTTTTGTTGTTTGTATCCATGCTTCAATAAACTTCTTTGCCTTTTTAGTATTGCCAAAATAAATTGGTGATGCTTTCATTCCTCGCATACCACCATCAGCAGTTGCAATAACCATATCAACATCGCTGTCAAATGTGTCGTAAATGTCCAAAGATTTGTGCAACCTGCTATCTACATCCATCCAAATGATTGGTTGGTTAAATTCATTCAGAATATCTAATATAAATTGAGGTTTACTCAAACAATTCAATTGATAAGACCCAAGAGATTCTTTCTCTTGGATACTACATTGTATATCCAACAATTTGCATTCTTCTCGAAGACGAACAGCATTATCTGAATAATATGTTTTATCTTCTATATCACTATAGAAACTTACTAATAATGTTTTCATAATATAATCTCATTTTCAACTATTTCCTATATGATATTTAGGTATTAATTCCCAATCATCTTTGTCCTTATGGGAAATAATCTTTATCTTTCTTACATCGGCTATTGGTTCATCTTCTTCAATTTCCTCAATTATATCTAATAATTCCCATTCTTCCAAAAGGTTACTAATGACATTTCGTCTACCAATATCTTCGTCTGATATATTTGATTCAAGTCCATCCATCTCAAAAAGTTCTTTGAAATGCATAATAGCATATCTGCCCCTTTTATGCAAGATGTGGCATGATTGATAAAGTTTTTTGTCTTTTCTTGACGATATTCCCATTCTGGTTAGTGTTTCTCTTACTTTGAGAAAATCATCGTCTGATTTTAGGGTTACTTCTACCCCCAATCCTCTAAAAATATCTTCTTGTTCCATAATTACTTCTTTCTTATCTGTTCACCGTGTTTCATTATGTATGTAATTATGGATTTATACCACCACCAGAGAGATATATTCGCATTTCTTCAATGTCATTATCCGACAACAACCCCATGATTTCGGTTGCTTTCTGGTTAGAATATCCGTAGTATTCTTTTACTATCTCGATATTCTCCACCTTTTGCTTCTTTTGCCATTTGCTAAATCGTTTGCGTTTTCGGATAGAGTTTTGAAGATAATCAAACTGCATCTTCTTATCTGTGTCTGGAAACTCATTAATTTGATTCACATGAAGTATTGTGTCGATGAAATATGACAGACATCGATTGACGATATATGGTGCATATTCCTTCTCAACCAAATGGTCTTCAGTATCCATCAAAGGTTTCTTTGAATAATTTATTGCAGTGAGGTAATCAGTCAGTTTCATCTTCAAGAACCACAGCGAGGACATGCTCTCGTTTAATGATATCAAAATCGGCATGAATACCTATTCGAGAAGATGCATCATATAAAATTGTACTTCCTACACCATATCCTACTTTTGGAATGTTTCCAGATTCGTCAGGAGTCCCACTCCCCATTGAAACAATCTTTGCCTCAGCACTTGTGCTGTCCAATACTTGGCTCTTTTTTATAATAAGACCACTTTCGGTTACTTCTTCTTTTTCGTAATCTATCTTTTCTAAAATTAGAAAATCGCCCTGTGCTAATATTTTTGTCATTTGAATTCACATCCCATCATAAGTTCTACTATACATGCCACTAAATTAATTTCTTGGTCTGCTACAAACGCAGACTTGTATTGATATTCTGCTAAAATCAGAACTGCTTGTGGGATTGAAGATGGTGTAATGTAATCATATAATCCATCATAAACTTTCCTAAACAATTCCGTTGGAGAATTGTCTAGGTTCTCCACTGCCCATTTCCTTGCGCTGGTGAAATCCTTACTCTTCATAAAACTCACCAAGTCTTTTATATGTATCTCTCCAATCTGTGAAAGAATACCTGTATCAATTGCTCCACCGACTGAATATCGCTGAAGTTCATTGAGAACTCTACGAAAATCTGGGAAGTGTTTCATGATTAATTCAACAAGAACCTTTTCTTCGTATGTAATACCTTCTTCATCGAGAACATATTTCACTCTATCCATGAATTGAGATGCCAGTTTTGGTTTCTCTTTCTTTGGAACAGAAAAATTGATTGTGGTGCATCGGGAATGTAATGGTTCTATAATCCTATTCTTAAAATTGCAAGTAAGAATAAATCGGCAGTTATCACTAAACTCCTCGATGAAACCACGAAGTGCAGGTTGCGTGGATTGTGCGTTACTATAATCGAATTCATCGAGAATAACAATCTTCTTTCCACCCGTAATCGAAACGGTACTAGCAAAACTCCGTATCTTCGTTCGGAGAGTATCAATGTTTCCGTCTTCGGAGCAGTTTATCATAATATAATCTGTATCGAGTTCGTTACAAAGTGCTTTCGCAATGGTGGTCTTTCCGCAACCTGCACTTCCTGATAAGAGGAGGTTCTGTGCTTCTCCTGCATCTACCATCTGCTGAAAGGTGGTCTTGATGCCTTCGGGGAGGACGCACTCGTCTATTGTTTTTGGTCTATATTTTTCAACCCATAGGTATTCTTTTGTTTGTGTCATTGTAATACTCATCTGACTGCATCATATGGTGTGTGGACATCTTTGAACGCTTTATAATAATTTTCGTCACTTACTACCATATCATCCATCAATGTTTCAAAATTATATTCTGGACTCCATCCAACTTCACCGCAAAGTTTGGTTGCATCACCTTTAAGGTCGTGAAGTTCTTCTGGTCGCAAATACTTTTTATCCAATACAACATAATCTTTGTAATCCATTCCAAGTTTATCGAAGACATATTCACAACAATCACGAACACTATGCGACACACCTGTTGCACAAACATAATCATCGGCATTTTCTTGTTGTAACATCATCCACATTGCACGGACATAATCTTTTGCATGTCCCCAATCTCTTCGTGCATCTAAATTACCCAAACGAAGTTCTTTTGCTTCTCCTGATGCAATTGCAATCGCACCCTTGACAATTTTACTTGTTACGAAATTTGAACCTCGTCTTGGCGATTCGTGATTAAACAAAATGCCATTACTAATAAACATATTGTAAGAATTTCTATAATTCCTTCCAAGATGGAATGAGTAAACCTTTGCACAACCGTAAGGACTCACTGGCATCATTGGAGTTGTTTCTCTTTGGTATCCGTCATCATCAACACAATTTCCAAACATCTCAGAAGAACTTGCTTGGTATATCTTTGCATGTGGGCATGCAATACGGCATGCTTCAAATATATTCAACACACCAATTGCATCTGTCTGTGATGTGTAGTTTGGAATATCAAAACTAATTCGGACATGGGATTGTGCCGCAAGATTATAAATTTCGTATGGTTGAACATGCTGAATGATGTGAACCAAAGATGATAAATCTGTTAAATCACCATAGTGAAGTGTCAATCGTTCGTGATTAAAGATATCATCTAACCTTGCAGTTTGGTTTTCTGCAACTGAATTTCTTCTCAAAATACCATGAACATAATATCCCTTCTCTAAAAGAAACTCTGCAAGATATGAACCATCTTGTCCGCTAATTCCTGTTATAATTGCTACTTTATTCATAATATATGCACCTTATATTCTTCTAAGAACCAGTTTATAGTTCTGCTCAGTCCTTCTTGTATTGGTATAAACTCAAAATCTGGCAAACATTTTTTGAGTATACTATTATCTGACGGTTTTCTCAATTGTCCATCTGGTTTCGTGTGGTCGTATATAATAGTTCCATGTCGATTCGTCTTAAACATAATTGTTTGTGCAAGAACTGCCATACTGATTTCTTCATCTGGTGAAATGATAAACGGTTCTGGTTCATCATAATTATGCAACACCCACTTTGCAATTGTTGCAACATCATCAACATAAACAAACTCACGATATGCCTGTCCTGTTCCCCACACTTCAAAATCTGTATCATTTTCTTTTGCTATATAACACTTATGAATCAATGCAGGTATTACATGACTACTATCCAAATCAAAGTTGTCGTTTGGTCCATAAATGTTGCAGGGTATAACCGTAACGAAATTACATCCGTATTGTTCCCTGTATGCTCTACTCTGGACTTCTAACATTCTCTTTGCATACGCATATGCATAATTAGATGAATGTGGTTCTCCGTTGTGAATTTGGTCTGGAGAGAGAGGATAAGTTGCATCATCCGGGAATACACAAGTACTCATGAATGATACAACCTTCTCCACTCCACATTGTCTGGCTGCTTCAAGCACATTAGAGTTCATGATGATGTTTTCATAAAAGAAT
>Ga0080013_1005458_pt1 | contig 11844 bp, 23 predicted proteins | sample ETNvirenome_6_85_FD_69236 | JGI IMG/M metagenome (GOLD analysis project Ga0080013, IMG submission 69236) | Marine viral communities from the Pacific Ocean - ETNP_6_85 (SPADES assembly) (version 2) | ecosystem: Environmental > Aquatic > Marine > Oceanic | place: Pacific Ocean | collected 2013-06-19 | reverse complement strand
GTCTGACGCAACAGGCGATATTTACTATCGTGATGCCAGTGGTTTTCTGGAGAAGTTGGCAGCTTCTACTGATGGATATGTGCTGACAAGCACAGGGGCCGGTGCTATTCCTGCTTGGGAAGCAATACCTGCCGCCGCTGCCCCCACAACAATCGAGCCAGAGGCGACGGTTACTTATCCCGACACCGTAGAGACTGATGCTGACGAAAACGCCAAGAGGGTCATTTTCGTCGATCTCGATGATCCTAATCAGCTTTGGGATTACGAGCAGTTCATGCAACAGATACAGGATACAAGCTGGCACGACGAGCTTGGCGATCCTCCTGTGCATGGGCTGATGTGGATCACTGAGGCGCAAGACAAGCTGCAATGGTGGAATCGGGAAACAGGCGTGTTGTATATGTCATTTGAAACTTCCACTGACATGCTTACAAACGTAATGACCGATCTCGATTTTTTAGATGGAATCATATACGTCAGTAATGGCTCGGGCCGGGGTTCCCGGCATGTCGATCTCTTGAGGGATCAAGGGCGCTTGTTCGCCACATCGGGGGTTCATCATTACAAAGGAACGGTGTCCGAAAGGAATGATGGTCTTTCGACGGCACAGATGAATACGTCGCTTGCGATTATCAGCAACGACGTCAACGCCATCGGCGCTTGCCGCGACCCTGACCTGACCGACGAGTTCGGGCGACCGAAGCATTGGTGGGTCGTTGGTACGGACAGCGGAGGGTCGCTATACAATCCCGTTGCCGATGCGATCTACGACACCTCAGACGCCACCGTAGACTTGGATGATGTCAAAGTGTCATCTGACGGCGTGATGATAAATCACAACGATCAAGCATCGAGGGATGGGGCGAATCTAACACGCTCCATCTTTAGAATTTCGGCTGATAGTTGGTTGTTTGATGACCAGTGGGTTAATCAGGAAACCAAGGCGCTTCAAACGGCGTGGAGTGACTCGGCTGTCCTCTCGGGTCTTGCTCTGCTGGATGGGAAGTCACTGGCACAAGAGGGGATGCCTCAATATTGGCTCGGTTCAGATGAGGGCATGTATGTTGCTCACACGGCCACCTCAGCTCGAGATAGCGGCGGCTTGATTCGCCTCGACGAAGCATACGCCTCGCCCTACATGAAGGGCGACATTCGCGGGTGCTGGCCGCTTCATGCCGTGACAGATGTTGCACCGGGGGGGCATGATCTGACCAACAACAACACCGTGACATTTAGCAACGGTGGGCCAGCGGGCAGTTACGCGACATTTAATGGTTCCTCGCAATATCTGGATGATAACTCCGAATCCGACTACAACATGGGGACCGGAGATTGGACGATTGCCGCGTGGGTGCGCTCGTCTTCAGCAACTTACCCCGGAGGACAAGAGGAGCCTGTGTCTTTTTATACGTCTCCAGATGGGGTTCGTTGGGCTTGGACAGGTGAAACTTCTGCGCTGTTTGATTTTACTGATGATAGTTTTTCTACGGTGGACCGGATCAGTTTTACTTCTGACATTTACGACAATCAGTGGCACTACATTGTCCACAGGCGCAGCGGCAGCACCTTGTATCTTCACATTGATGGCGAACAAGTGGGGTCAGTAGCCGTGTCGAATGCCGCAGGGTCTGTTGACCCAGCGGATGCGTGGATTGGTAGCGCGGCCAGTGGGACAAACTACTGGACAGGTAATGTGGGAGGGGTATCTATTGCGATGACAGCAATGAGCGAGCGCGAGATCAAGGCCGAATACCAGCGCGGCATCCGTCGAATCAACTCCTCAATAGACACCAACGACACGATCAGCGACAACGACGTGGCCGCTATCGCCGCTGACCCTAACGGCAAATACGTTGCCGTGATGGGTGACGATGGGAAGGTCTATACCTTCGACGAGTTCGCTGTTCCGATAGCAACGGCCGACTACCCCGGCACGACAGCCAGAGATGTGGCGATCAAGTCGATGCCGGGAGGGGCCGACCCGCATCTGATCATGGCCGGTAGCGATCAAATCGAAATCGTCCAACCTGACCCGAGGGCTTTCTAATGAATTGGACAACCGCCGCGCTTCAGGCTGTAGTAAGGCAAACTGTATACCGGATGCTGCCCTATGCTGTTGTTGACATCAACGGATGGGGCAGGTACCACACCATCCAAGACGCCATAGATGCAGATCATAAGTGGATCGTCGTTAAGGCTGGCACCCACCCGCCGTTCAACCTTGCCTCCGGACAAGACAACGTCAAGATAGAAGGGTCCGGTGGTCGGTCGTGCATTGTAGACAACGCATCGGACACATCGGTTGCAGCAGCAGTCATCGCTGGCGCAGGTTACAGAATCAGCGATATGTGCTTCTATACGGCCCCCGGTGGCGCGGGGGGTGGGTGCCACGCGGTCTCGATCTCAGGGTCTGCCGGATGGTTCTTCAGGTGCATGGTCCTCGATGCAGATCTTTCAGCTTTCTCCTGCACAGGCCAAGAGGTCAGCTTTCATCAGTGCGAGGTCATCGACTCTGATGGCAATGGGTTCTATCTCGCTGGCGCCCGTGCGATGTTGGTCGGCTGCATCTCCCAAGCGGTCTCTGGTGCTGGCACCGCGTTCTATGCTGACTCTGCTGCCGACCAAAGCCTCTTCGTTGCGAATCATTCACACGCGACGATGGTTCTCGCTGCTGGGGCCGACAATTCGCTTGGCGTTGCCAACATCACTGACGGCGGCTTTACTGATTCCTCGACTGGATCGACTGCCTCCAATAATGAACAGTACTAAGGAAGGGGTAGCACATTGACCACTTTAACAGAAGCAACTCGCGCAGAGCTTGACGCTGAGGTTGACGCACGACAGAAGGCTGAGATCATCCGATTGTCAGCACCCGCGAAGGTTGAAGCCGGAGCGCATATCGCCAGCAGTTGCCCGAAAATCGCGGCCGCAGGATTTACACTTGCCGACGAGGATCTCGATGAGGTTTATGTAGCGATTTCACTTGCAGACCCGTTGCCCGATAACTGGCAACTGATCCGCATGGCAATGAACGCCGATGTCAACCTCAAGACGATTGATGGTTCGGGGGTCTTGCGCGTTCGCAAAGACCGAGCCGAAGCCGTCCTCGATTTTATCGAAGCCGCGCTGCCGTAAGCCACGCATAGGAACTCATAAGGGAGGCATATTATGCCCAAGGTAGGCGGTAAGCACTACGCGTATACAAAGGCAGGGAAGGCTGCGGCGACGAAAGAGGCCAAGCGGTCGGGCCGTAAAATGACCAACACACGTAAACCGAAGAAATAACCAACTTCAGTGAACAGCGAAAGGAACAGACCCATGAGTAAGTCTGCGGAAACCCAAGTAGTTCCCCTGGAAGAGGGAATTGATTTCAATGCACCTGTTCTGGACATGAATGACAATCCCATCTCGGCGGGAGAAAACGAGGATTTGCGCCTTGGCAACCTGTGCGTGAATGCCCTCATGGTTTCATTTGACGATGATAAGGCTGATGGTACTCAGAAGCTGAAGCGATTCAATCTGGCGAAGAAGATCCAAGGGTCTGCCAGCGATAACGACTTCCCGACTCTTCGACTCAACTCGAAAAACAAAAAGATGATCCTCGATTTGGCCGAGCAGGCATACCAAACGCTGATGTATGCTCGGATATATGAGGCGCTCGAAGGGTTTACTGAAGGGGATGACGATTGATGCACCAACCCAGGATGGGGAAATCGCAGGACCGGCCATCAAATGGCTGGTCTATTTCAAGTTACAGGTAGGAGGAGTACATGGGTGGTCTACTGAGTTTTGCACAAGAACGAGTTGGAAGTCTGGTTTCTAAAAAGCTTGGCGCTGCGGTGGTCGCTGAAGCATCGGCAGTGGGAACTCCTTTGCAGGGTTATCCGCTGATGGTGTACATCGTCATCCAGGGCCTGAGTGAAGCGTTCAAGTACTGGGTAGACGCACAGGAGTAGGTGGTGTTTGAGCAGGGCGCGAGCCAGGGCTTGGCAGACTGCCACACGTCGAGCATTCCACGTTGTCCGACGAGAGGGGGTTATACCGCCTGTCGTGGTGGACTCGTGTGCGGAATTGGCTACGGCGCAGGCGGCGGCCTAATCGGCGCACCATGCAACGACTGTTGCGGCAAGGCAGGTTTCGTCTGACGGATCGAAGGAAATAGAAAATGCCGCACTACCCAGACAGCAAAAATATTGCCTCGTTCGGTGATCTGAGGCGGCACTATGATGCAATTAAAAAAGAGTTGGAGCAGACCCAGCAAGAGGTAAAAAATGAGCGTTACGGAATCCGACAAGCAGTCAAGGGTGAACGTGAAACTCAGGCAGAGTTAGCAAAATCCAAGGGAAAAACTGCCAAGTTAGAGAAACAGGTCGGTGCCCAGGAGCGAGCCAAGCAGGACAGCAATCGTGCTGCGGCGTGGTCGGCAAGTGCGGCCACAGCGGTGACCATATTTTACCAGATCTGCCGCAGTACGGGCCAGTGGCCTGGAGGCTATAAGTGGGCGGACATTTGGCAGCATGAGGCCACAACCGCCAGTTTGGTCGCGGGAATCACCTGGGTACTGAGCCAAGCCTACGCCTCGACCCAGGATTGAGTTGAAATCAGACCAGCCATATAGGCGTTTAATCAGCAGCAGCAAAAACGGAGCAGACTAAAGTTTGCACACATCGAGCAATTCTCTCGTCACCCCGAACTTCACATTCCATGAGGTTTCCTGCAGGCACTGCGGGGAGATGTACGCAGACGACTTGTTCTGGTATCACATGAACAAGCTGCAGGCGCTACGGGGCGAGGTTGGCCCCCTGACCAAGACGAGCGGCCACCGCTGCGTAGAACACAACGCCGCGCAGGGCGGAGCCAAGAACAGTATGCATTTGAAGATTGCCTCGGATCTGCAACCGGCCAGTGTTTCTCTGGACGAGCTATACGAAGCGGCCAAGGCCGCTGGATTCACGGGCCTTGGCCGCTATAACACCTTCCTTCATGTAGACTGCCGGGACTTTATTGATCGCCCTCCTGCGGAGTGGGATCGTCGTCGGTAGCCAAGAGGCACGTCTCCCTCATTAGCTGAAAAGTGTCAAGGGTGAGCAATTCGGCTTGTCGTTCTGCTGTCTGCTCGTTGAAGTATCTGAGGTGGATCTGCGGCAGGCGGTAATACCACAGCGACATCTCTTCCCGCAGGCGTGACTCCTTTACGCCGTGCGACGGCCCTCTCGGAGAGTGATCGAGGGCCATGTGAAGTTCGTGCTTCAGGGGGAAGATCCAGTAATCCGACCCTCCTGCTCCACGGGATCTAAGATGGCACCCGTCGATGTCGTCGCCCCGCATCCCCGTAGCCAGGCACTCCCACTCTGGTTGCTGGCGTATCCACTTCTTCCAGTAGTAGTCATCTTCTTCCCTGCGCGTCCTGGGTAGCAATCTTATCTGCCCTCCTGCAGATCAGCACCTTCCTTGCCGCTCCAATCGATTTGCAGCTGGCATCGACGACATTTGTCCTCTTTGTATCTGCGCTTACGGACCCCGGTCAGGAGAATAGACTTGACCATGGGCGTGGGACACGAACACCTCTCGACTTTCTGAATCATGAAGAGAACTCCAACGTGAATGTCGGTCGCTTGAGCCGCCACACCTTGGCCCGTTTCCCAGTGTCATTTCGTCGCCTTTCCCCTGTGTCCTCTATAACCCCGAGCAGCTTGAGTTCAGTGAACCGGGGCCGGATGCTCTGCCAATGGATGCCAAGTGCCTGGGCGCACTCGTCAGGCGTCATAGCCTTCTCTCGAAGCAGAGTCAGGCACTTGCCACGCAGGGTGGTCGCATCGATGTCCTGCGCCGCTTCCCTTCCAGTCTCGCTGTCGGTCCATCCTGCGTCTGTGGGATAGTTCATCTCCACATATTCTCCTTATCGCCTTTTGTGAGGCCGAGACAGCCCCCGCACTTAAGCATGTGGACGATCCACTAAGGGCCTTAACCCCTTAAGGCCCCTCAGTAGCTGTCTCGGCCTTTAATTCCTCGATCAGCTTCCGATCTCCTGCTTTTTGAAAACCACGACAACTGCCAATCCTTCACCCTTGAAAAAAAACGGGTGTTTGGCATATCCCCTATGTGCGTTCGTCCCACACATCGAAATCGATCTCCGCTCTCATTTTATCCGCACAGTCCCAGCATAGATCTCGCGGGATGGTATGCTCCGAGTCTCCCACGGCCTTTTTGGCCGATGGAATGATAGTCCAGCCGCTTCTCACGATGGGGACCACATCTTCACCACATCGGTCGCACAAGATCTTAGTGGCCATCTGTTCCCTCCTGTTATATTCCTGTACCGCGCAAAACGCCTCTTCGAGTGTCACTGTTCTCCCATGATACTTGAGAGGCTCTCAGGCCCCTTGTGGTGGCCTTTGGGGGGCCAGTTCATCTTCTTCTGCGCCTTACCCGCCCTGACCTCACCTTGGATGGTATCCGGCGTCGAGGCGACGTTGGCCTGTCGCTCCTGCATAATGAGGATAATGGCGTAACGGGCCAAGGCTCTTTGTACGACTCTGGCAGGAGAGTCGATGCTGGGCGAGGGGTTGACCCCGCTATCCCACTCGAGCGCCTGCAGGTGCTTCTTCATGGCGGCGGTGTTGTCGAAGGGGCGCAGTTGTTCCACCAGCCCCTGGAACAGGTTTTCGATCCCGGTAGTGTGCTTGTCAGTCCACACGGGCCTTGGCCTTCTTCATAGAGGAGCGGAACTCAACGCCGTGTAACTGTGCGTTGCGCCAGATCGTATTGGAAGCGCACCCGCAGGACCGTGCCGCCTCGGCGTGGCTGTGGTATCTGCGCGCGAGATCCTGCAGATATTTCTTGGTGTAGATCGACTTGGGACTACTCATTTACGGGCCTCCATCATGGCATCGGCCATCTTATAGGCCCTTTTGGCGTTCTCTTTGTAGGTCTCCTTATTCATCGCGTATTTCCGTATAGCCACCATGGCAAATTGGTCCCGCAGGGATGTTTCCTCGGTGGAAAGGGATGGTTCCTCGGTGGGAGAAACACGGATACCATTCTGATTCCATTTTGTGCTTGACAATGTAAAACCTCCTTGAGTAGAATGTTGGTTGCCTGCATTACCGTGCTAACGCGTTAACTCTTATTATTGCAAGGGCTTGACCTCAATCCAGCCCTCGTCAGAGTAAGCCTCATAGGGACATCCGTTAGCACGGAACCAGGCACCCTGTGGGGCTTTCTCTTTGGTCCCCAAACCTGCCATCGTAGGGATCTGGCCACCCCCGGTAGGTATAACCGGATCCAGGATCTTGCGCCCTTCGTCAGGGTGTGAGTGTCGGGGCATGATGGCAGGGCACTGGCCGACTAAACTCACATCCGATATACGACTCACGATGCGACGTGACCGACTGACGGTCTGTTGCAGAGAGGTTAATGTATTAGCCTCTCTCTGCTCGGCTCCCTCCCTCGGGTCTGTCTAACTCAGGAGCATCCCAGATGCCCTTCTCTCCACGTACCTCGCGGAGCTTCGCTATATCGCCCTCTGTGAACCGGCGCGTTTTACCCTCGATTGTTCCTACCTCTGCCCTGTTCCGCTGTTTCAGGCGATACATCAGCACCCGTAGGCTTGCCGGTTTCACTCCGACCATCTGTGCAGCCTGATTGCTGCTGTACGTTGGTTCCATTGTTGGTTTCTCCATGATTCAAGTGGATACATTTCGAGTACGTCTGCGGCCCGTGGCCCATCGTCAGCGTAGGTGCCGTCCCGCAAACCTTGTTTCTGCCGTGCCGCCGCTTCGTACTGTTCTTGGATGCGGTTCATAGGGCACCTCCCTGCTTTTCTGCGGCTGCTGCGTCCATTTTCATCAACTGGTTCTCGGTGGCCTCCAGCAGAGCGCCCTTGGCATAGTGGGCGATCAACTCGAAATCCTCCATGGTGAACTCACAGTCAACCATGAGGCCGATCAATTCCTTGCAGTGGGCCAGGCCCGTGCGCGGACCCTTGAGGTAGGGTTTCATAGTCCCATCTCTCTATCTCGCGCCAACTCGTAGGCGTGATCAGCGTCAGGCTCCTGCTCGAGCTCCCCCGGCTCGAGAGCCTCCATGATGGTCTCATGGAGATCCAGATCCAGGCTATCGAGGGCGCCCAGGATATCGACTTTTTTGTCCCCGATGCCCAGCCAGCAGTGAAAAATGTGGATGCCGCCACCTGACGGGGGCGTAGTCCAATCCCCCTTGTCGTAGGCATCGACCTCGTAATCGACCTCGATTTGAAGCTCGAACCATTCCTCGCATTCACCGGCGAGGGCGCCCAAATCGAGCTTAATTGTGTTACTCATCTGCTCCACCTCCATGGAGTGTAGTGAACTGCTGAATGGTAGTATACTACAATCCAGTTACGATGTCAAATAGTATGCAATCCCAATCCAATCCTAATCCCAATCCAATCCCAATCCAATCCCAATCCAATCCCGAATCCAATCCAATCCAAAGGCCGTAAGCTGATGCTTTCCAACTGCTTGGGGGTTGGCCCTGGTTGCCGTGGCCAAGCCCAGGGCCACCCTGGGGCTATTTGCGACATGACAAAAAGGTTGCATGGCCTGGTGTTGTGTGCTACACTTAAATCAACAGGCGCCAATGGTGGCGCCGTATTCCTGTGGAGGGAAAGAAATGCACTCGAACAGGCAGCACCCCGCGAAGGCGGGGTCGGACAGTAAGCAGGCCCAGGCGCATCGCGCTCGCCGCCGGCGGTTGCTGAAATTGCGACGCGCAAGTAAGCGCCGCAATCGGGCGAGGTAACGCCATGCGCTCTTATCACGTTGGCACCGCAGAGCATAAGGACGGCGCCGTCGCGCAGATCTGTCTCGACGTTGACAGCGGGCAGTTCCTGGCAGTCTACCCTCACGGGTATCACGCGGTCGCCACAGACGCCAACGAGCTCGTGGCCCTATACCCGCAGATGACTTGCAACCAATTTCCCCAGGGGATTGACATATGAGCGCTACCATAGAGAGCAGTCTACAGCAAGGCATTCGAGAAGAGGAGGACCGCTTCTTGACGATAGATGAGCTTACAGGGCTCATACAGCAGAGTCTGACGCGGCAGTATCCCGATGACGATGACGCTAACGGGATCCTGTATATCTCCAATATGGCGGCAGAGGCCGTGCCTCCTCCTCCGAATCCAAACACCAATTCGTACTCTATGTCCAGCCACCTCTGGACTGAGGCGATCTACAGTCGCGACGATCTAAAGAAAGCGGTGGCAGAGGCGCACAGGCTCGCACAGGCCTGTCCTGGCTCATGCCCCCGCTTTCATCGCGATCCAAATCACGAGGGCCACCGCGATTTTGCCGATGGCCGGTGGGTGTATTGGGCGTTATACAATCGCCGCCTGGCCGATTCTCAGGTGGCCGATCTGAAGTACTATATGGGTAGCCATTCCAGCGGACCTGGTCGCGCGTTTACCAGGCCTGCTACGATTCGCCGCACCAACACGCGCACCCTATTCGTTCAAACAGGAGGACTGGACATATGAGCGCCGTCAACGGTCGCACCTTCAAGCAGTGGATGGGCGCAGTGGACGCCATCATCTCTCGTCGAATCGGCATGACCAGCTCCGACTTGGCCGATACGACCTACTGGGATATGTGGAACGATGAGATGACGCCCGATGAAGGCGCCCAGGAAGCGTTGGAAAATGACGATCTGCCCTGGTTGGAAGCGGAAGCGGAGGGGCAGTTCCAGGCATAAGCCTAACCAGGTTATAACCGGCAAAAAGCCAGGCTCCGATCATGGGGCCTGGCTTTTTTGTGTTTGCCATATTGTCTACAATCCCAATCCAATCCAGGTCCCAATCCAAAGTGCAATCCAGGTCCCAATCCAATCCCAATCCCGATCCATTCTCGATTGGTGCTAAAACGGTGCGGCACAAGAAGATCGTCGCCCATTCAGATCGGCTGAATGGAGTACGAATTCGTGTTTCAATTTGGGTGGTTGCGTCGGATTGCAATTGACAAACTATTGGCGCCATTGGTGGCGCCATTGTATATTTTTGCTATGTATTGGCATTGGCGCCGATACCAAAAAAAGGGGAGTGAAAGTGATCAAGAATAGCGTACCGATTTATCGCGATGGGTCCGTATTGGCCACGGTTACAGGAATGACGATAGCCAGCAAAAACAAGAAAACGGGCCCGTTGCTCCAAGTGAAATTCATGGCGGAAAATATAGAGCCCCACGATGCGTTACGTAGTGGCGACGATGGCCGAGTCTGTTTTGGTTGTCCTTTATCGTCGCCCGCCAATGGTGGCAACGGTGATTGTTATGTGCTGGTTTTCCAGGGCCCGCTTGCTGTATATCGGGCGGTTCAGGATATGCCTACAGAGACCGATCCAGTACTACCAGATAGAGGTATTCGTTTGGGCGAGTATGGAGATCCAGCAAGCGTTCCGAGATCCGTATTGGATAAGCTTGTGTCGCCTACGAAAAAATACCCTAACGGGCGCCCGTCTTGTAGCTACACGCACCAATGGCGAGAGCGGAAAGATTTGGCCGATATCTGCATGGCGTCTGTTGCCAGCTCAACGGAAGCGACACAAGCACAGAAAAAAGGCTTCCGTACCTACCGAGTACTTCCGACAGAGGACACGCCATTAATGGATAACGAGATCATGTGTCCTCACACTGGGCCCAAACAAGTACAGTGTGCTGACTGCATGCTATGCTCTGGAAACAAAAGCAAGGCCAAGAATATTGCGGTAGTGGCGCTATGATCGATATCATTATCGACGTTCTGCTGGTGCTTGGCGTCATCCTATTTGCTAACTCCATCCGGCCGTATCGTAAGTAGCCAACCACCACCACCATCAACCAAATAGGGGCCCCTATCGTATCTACGATAGGGGCCCTTTTTCTATGTGGGGCCACCATTGGCCCCATAAGGGCCATGGGATCCCATGGCGCCTATCTACTGTCTACAGCCAGCCATTGGCCACCATAGGTCCCATAGGTCCCATAGGTCCCATAGGTCCCATAGGTCCCATTGACTGTATTGGATAGGTCCCATAGGTACGTACCTATGGGTACCTATGGGACCTATCCCTATCGGCTTGCCACCTATAGGAACCCATAGGCCTATGCTGGCCAGGTTGGTAGGTAGGATGGTGGTAGGGTAGGCCCCATGGGCCATGAACAATCCGATGGCCCCCATGGGGCCTATAGGCCCCGATGGCCCCATAGGATAGATCCAACCACCATTGGCCCCATTGGCCCCATGGGATGGCCCCGATGGCCCCATTGGCCCCATGGGATCGATCCCAACCAACCATCCCAACCAACCATCCATTGGCCCCAATGGCCCATTGGCCCCATGGCCATGGGGCCAATAGGGAGCTATTGTTCATGGCCTTTTTTGGGTTTTTGGGTTTTTCGATTGACCTTCAAATTAAGGTGAAGCCGATTCAAAAAAGGCCATGGTGGTAGTTCCATACACCACACCGATACGGTAGCCTCCTATTCCCCTGGCCTGTTGGGGATGGGGTGATCCGCCCATGGGGCCCATCTTTTTGGTTGACGGATGGCTATAGAATTTTTATTGTAGGCTTTGGGGGGGTTCCATAAGGGGTTATGGGACCTTTCTGTGAGAGGGCTTGATTCTGGGGAGAGCAGGTCCTTTTTTGTTTCTGGTAGAGGGACTTCCATTTTAGCCGATGGGGGTCCCTCTTTTTTATAGGGTGTTCCACATGAAACTCACTCCACAGCACCATGAGGCCATTCAGGCGCTGATACTGTTTCGGGCAAACGAGCAGAATGCGGCTAAGAAGGTGGCTGATTTGGTGGGGGTGACGGCCCAGCGGGTGCGG
>Ga0080013_1005457_pt1 | contig 11847 bp, 13 predicted proteins | sample ETNvirenome_6_85_FD_69236 | JGI IMG/M metagenome (GOLD analysis project Ga0080013, IMG submission 69236) | Marine viral communities from the Pacific Ocean - ETNP_6_85 (SPADES assembly) (version 2) | ecosystem: Environmental > Aquatic > Marine > Oceanic | place: Pacific Ocean | collected 2013-06-19 | reverse complement strand
CCTGCGGATATAGAAACAGTACATTGAGAATAAAATATGTTATTAACTAATAATAAAATTGTAACTATGTAATATTTGATATAAACCATCATTAATAAATATTAATCAAATCCTTTTCATAAGTATTTAAACTATTAATTATAATTTTTAAATTGCCTAGATTAAATGTACCTATTTCGCCGCTATCTTGTAATATATCTGCTAGTTGTTGGATATATTGAAAATCCTGTTGATTAAATAATTTACCATCTATCTCAACTATTATATCATTTGCTCCTTGAGTATATTGACTATCTAAATCTTTTACTCGTTCTGATAAATCAAATGATGTTTTTGATTGTTCCATTGTAATATATTTCATTCTATCATTATCAACGTACATTCTATCACACCATGGCTCTAACGCTTCTAATAATTGCAGATTGCAATTTTCAACACGAATACCTACATTGTATTTAGGTGGTACAATTGGATATTGGTATTCATCATTTTTTATCCAACTCCCCCATTTACGAATATAATTTTTTCTAGATTTATTTTCAAATTTTGAAAATTCATCATCATTTTTTCCAATTTCTTTATTCCACCGGTGTCCTCTACAAGTTAAATGATATACCAAAGAATCTCTACTTTGTATTAATTCATATCCAGCTAATATCCAACGTTGAAATATATCTGAGTCTTCATAGGGAAATGGGGCGAATACCGGATCATGTCCTCCAATAGATTGAAAATCTGCTTTATACAATATCCATGGGGCAAACATACCTTTAGTAATTTGATCTTTACTACGACTCATTTCTTCTTCACTAAATTTATAAAAACTATCAATCTTTAAAGAATCAAAATCTTGTCCAAAATCTTGAATTATTTTTTCTTTGCCTGGTGGGTGTAGTGGTGGTTCGACTCTTGTAGCACAAACAACTTTTCCAGGTTTTAAATGTTTTAATAAGTTTTCTACATAATTTGGAGCTATATACATATCTGCGTGTAATATTCCTACTACATCATTATTTGCTTTATCAATGCCTTTATCATATAATATTGTATGTCCTATTCTTCTTTCTTCTCTCCAAAATATTAAATTATCATCATTAAGAGATTGTAACCATTCTATAGTTCCATCATCAGATCCATCATCAATTAATATTAATTCTACATCAATATAATAAGTTCTGACACTCTTGTATGCATTTTTTAAATGCCGTAGATTATTGTAACTTGGTATAACTACTGATATCATGACTTTTTAGTTCCCTTTAGTTCCATATTTTTGATTGAATTCTTCTACTGTTATTAAATTTAAAATTTCTTTACGATTGACTTCCATTTCCCAATAGTCAGACACTACATTATCCAATAACGTTTGTTCGCCTTTTCGTATAATACCAACACCGTGGTCGGTATCAACTACTTCCATTGAATATCCTGTAAGTGTTGTTCTTAATTGTGCCCAAGTTTTCCAACAATCTCCGTTCCAACATACACCGGCTGGTTCGCGTCTTGTAGACAATTCCCATCGTGGATTCATATCGTGACATACAATAGTTCCATTGTCTGTAATATGTTTAAGTGCATTTTGGATATCTTTTAGTACTTGATAATCGTGATGTAGTCCATCAATAAAAATTATATCGTATTTTATACCACTATCTTTTATTAAATTAAAGAACTCATCTGATGTTATTTTATAATTTGTTTCAGGTACATCTTTACCTTCTATACCTGGGTCTACGCCATCAATATGTTCAGCTTTAATGCGTTTAATATTATTTCCATCATTAACACCTATTTCTAAATAATTGACATAATTGTATTTATCAATCAAAGTATTAATAATATCAGTACGCTCAGTTTCAAAAAAGTAACCACGTTGAAGTGAGTCTTGTTTCCACGTATTATATTCTAAAAGTTGTTGTGGTTCTGATTTCATCATTAGTATTGATCTTTTACATGATTCCAAATTTGTTCCATAATTGAGTCTCTGTGTTCGTGTGGAAATCCATTAAATTGCCATATATATCCTAACTGTAAAAACATACCATTGTGAAAAATATCTTTTTTAACTAGATGTCCTAATGAAAATACTTCAGGCAATATTTCAAATTTAGCTTTTTGTTGTCTAATAAAATAATTAAATGGAGTTTGATCAAACCCTTTTTTCAGTGTACGATATTGTCTATTATTTATTTCATCTTGATTCTTATCATGAAATTCTATAAATTGTTTAAATAATTCTTTGTGTGATTTATCAAATTTTAAAAATCCTGTTGTAAAATATTCCCACCAATTAAAAGTTGTATCTGGAAACATATCTTGATATCCTAACATACTATTATATGTCCACTCTAAAGAACCTATATCTTTAACTGCATATATATGATCATTTGGTAATATATCAAAAAAATTAGGAGCGTCCCATTTAACTAATGCATCTGCATCTACATACAAGTAGTTATCATAATCTGGATATCTTTCTATTACCGTATATCGTTCCCAATGTGGAGCCATATTTGAGTTACTTTTATCGTCAATAAGTTTGAAATCTGCTCCAATCTGATGACAATACTTCTCCCACCCTATAATAGAATGTTTTTGTACATCAAAATTTATTCCTACTATGTAAACTAAATTTTTCATTTTAATATAATATAATGATTTTTAAATAAATTTCCAAATTAATTATCATGTAAGTTCATCCCAATATATTGCGAATTACATTCTCCTAACCACCATTGTAGTTCAGAAAAACTACTCATATTCGTACCATAAATTTGTTTGGCCTGACTACCAACATATAAATCTATTAAAATATCTTGCATCCCCTCGATAGTTTTAAAGTCACCGAACTCAGTACGTTTAGGTGTAATATATATGTCATATCTATCTTTGAGTAAATTAACAGTACCAATGTCATCACACGTTAATAATATTTTTCCTGTAATATTGTCCATTACTTTATACAATTCATTTATATTAAAATGTGTTCCCCACTTACGATATTCACGTGGAAAACTTCTAAATGTTCTTACACTAACAGTCGTAAATTCTTGTAAAATATTAAGTTCTTCTGTTATTCGGTGTTGTATATACTCTACCGGTTCTAATGATTTAATAACATTAATATATTTAGCTTTTAGTACTTCGTCTAACATCAATTTATCACCTGAGTTGTTTGTATTCATACTAGTATGTATAAATTCGCAACTAGATACTTGCTGTTTACTAGTCCCGTCAAACTTATTCTTATATATGTCATTAAACAAACATCCTACTCCTCCTTCAGATGGAATATTCCATATTAGATTTATATCGTTATATTCTACAATACTTGATATTACACATTTTAGTCTATTGGATATACCTCCAAAAGGAACACAATTAATCATTTATATTAGTTGTTAAGTATTCTCGGTGGTACGAACGCGATATAACTCCTGTAAACGGATCCCATATTGAGCCAAAATCTATCATTGTAGATTTGTCTCCGATTATATCATATAATTGGTCTACAATAACGTTTGTTGCCATTGAAGCAGATATCCCAAATACAACATCATCGTATTTCTTTGAAATTTCAACCATTTGATGTTTTATACGGTCTTTATCTAAATAACAATTAACATTTGGAACCTCAATAAAATCAACATATTTAATTGGAAGTTTTCGTTTTATTGAGTTTGAAACAATTACAAAATTTCTACCTTCTAACGCAGTTATTAACTTGTTAATGCCTTCACGGATAACTAAATCTTCCCATACTATCGCATTGGCCCATTTAATTGATATCTTATTTGTTGTTATTATCGAATTTATATGTTGTAGATTTTTTTGTATTTGTCCGTGTGTTGTTGGCCAAATTGCTTTATAATAATCTTTATTAGATGTTAACGCATCTCTAAGGTCTTTTGACATTTCAGGGAAGTATTGATGTTTGTCACAATTTGATCCGTTAACTCCACCAGCACAAAACCATTCTCCGTCTCCCCACCTTGTAAATGAGAAATGTTCTTTTTTATTAATTTTATCGATATAAAAATCGGCGTTGTTGTTTTGTGATATCATATTTCTAATTTCATTTTTATAGTAGTTGTTTCTAAATGTGGATTAGTATCAATTACAACAAATCCTAATTTATCGTATATATGCTTTGCCCTAATATTATCATCTAATACTTCCAAATATATAGTGTCTATATTACGTGTTTTTAAATACGAAATAAATAATGGATACGCTTCTTGTGCATATCCAAATCCTCGGTACTTAGTAGCAATGTCCATTCCAACCATTAATGTGTTATCTGTCCATTCAGATGTTCTGAAGTATCCGATATTAGTATTGTCTTTGGTTACAATAAAAAACTTAGGTGATGTTTTAATAAACCATTCAATATTTTGTTCGATTGTATAATTTGTTTTATCGTGTAAGTATTCATAACTTTGTGACCTAACACTATTAAAAAATGGAAGGTCATGAAAGGTCATTTCTCTTATTTCCATAATTCATTTGCCTTTTGAATTAAACCATTATAAGAATTAAATCCGTATATATTAGCACCTGAAAATAACTTTAAATATGAATCTGTGTGCCATACTCCTCTGTTATGTGATGGAGCAGTAGGGTGTCTATATATTAACACATCACCTCCAAAATATGATGCTATAGTCGCTTCTCCGCCAGCACAACATATATGTTTATCAGAATTCGCAAGACTCAGCATTTGGAGTTCATTATATGTTTTGTCCGGATATTTATTTAATAAGTCTTCTATTGTTATTATATCTGGATAGGATTCTTTAATTAATTCTATATCACCTATATCTCTTGTACTTGTTAAGTCATCATGTTGAAATGAATTAGTATGACCATGTGGTGGTCTAATATATATAATTTTATAATCATCATAAAAAGCATCAAAAATCATTTTTAATGATTCAATATTAAAATAATTAAAAAGATCTTTTTCCCATTCTATCGTACATTTATTTCCTATGGTTAAAATAGGTTTATCAAATACTAAAGTATCATTTTTAAAATGTTCTTTGTATGGAGGTGGTGTCCAGCTATCAATACTTAATATTTGATGTTCATAGAATGATTGTGGGGTTCGATTGAATAGTATTCCACCATGAGTATTCATTGACCAATGATGTTCTCTTTTTTCGATATGTTCTGGTGAAAAATAAAATAATGGATTTGTTCCTATCTTACTCTCTGTTCCTGTCAATTCTCCTTTTAAGTACAAATCATATGCAATCGGAGTATAATACCAAAGTATAAAACAAAATTCGTTGTATGTTGTTATATTCATTATTTATAGCTTTGGTTGGTCATATTAAAATCCGAGATTAGTTAAATCGTATTTACTGTAATGTTCTTTACCTCTTCCTATTGATTTAGGTCGAATAACTAGCGATACTAATTTATCTATATCATCATACTTAGCACCTATAAACTCAAGTAATCTTTTAATTTCAGATTCTTTATTGTTACATAAATCCTCAAGTATTAGAGTATAATCAGCTTTATTACTAGCTATTTTTGATTGTTCAATACACCATTTGATTTTATCATCAATAGGAGCATTTATTGGTAACCCACCATATTTATTATGTGCGACAAATACATTAGACGAATCAAAATATTGATTTAATGCGTTGTCGATAGGATTTCTCATTACATAGATGGACTTAGATTTGGGATACCACTCTTTCAATTCATCTAAAATAAACATCATCTGACCATGTTTTAAAGCCCAGCTATTATGACCATCAGTTCCAAACTTCAAAACATTTCTTAATTGTGTTGAGTTTTTTGTTCTCCAATAATGGTCAAAAGAGCTTACAAAATTCTTGCTATTACCTCTAAAATCGTATGGTTCATTGACATAAGGTTCTCCGACATAATATCCAACTTCCTTTAGTATTTCCATTACGACTCGAGTTCCTGCTCCACCGTATGCACCTACAAATAATTTTTCCATTACCAACCTTTTTTAATACATTCAACAATATAGTTTCTTTCCTCATCAGTTACCCACCATCCAACAGGTATTGCAGACAACCTATCCTTAATACTATCTAAATTTGGTAGTATCGTTTTAAACTCACGTAAACAAGAATGTATGTCGTTACGTTCGTGTACTTGACTAGTTGCGATACCACATTCTTTCATATGTTTTGTAAAGTCGTCTTTACGGTCAACTAATATAGAATAAATCCAATATGAAGAATCCGTTCTACTGTCACGTTTAAATAAAGTAATACCAGGTACATCTTTTAACGCTTCATCGTAAAACTTTCCATTTGCTTTGTGCTTATCTATAACATTTTCTTGTACTTCTTCTAAATTAGCCAGTCCAATTGCAGCTGCAATATCATTCATATGAAATTTAAAACCCCACTCAGGAATGTCAGCTTCACATCTAAAATCTTTTCTATCTGATTCTCTATCTATTCCGTACCACCTTAAAAGTTTAGCCCTGTTATATAGTTCTTTATACGGTAACAACAATGCTCCACCGTCACCTGTTGTCATATGTTTAATTGCTTGAAAACTAAATGTACAGATATTTCCGTGTGTTCCTATTGGTTTACCATTAAACTTACTACCTAATGCGTGTGCACAATCTTCTATAATTGCAGGCCTGAATCTATACAATCTTTCAGCATCTGATTGTATTTGTTTTAACTTATCTAAGTCTAACGGATATCCTCCCCAATGAACTAAAAATATAACTTTAGTTTTTGCTGTAATTTTTCTTGCAAGATCATCTAAATCCATATTCAAAGTTGTTGGATCTATATCTACCCACTTAATATTTAAGTTATTTGCTAGTATAGGAAAGTTTGTTGCAGTACAAGTTAATGGAGTAGCTAACACTTCATCTCCATCTTGTAAACCTGGCCAATGTGATTCTGTAAAAGCAACACCTTCAATGCCTTGTACACTTTTCGTTGGCTTTTTAAGTAAATGTAATGCTAAGTGTTCTGCTGACGTTGCTGCATTTACAGTTGCAACATAATCATTGTCAAAAAATTGTTTAAGTTTAGTTTCGAATTCATCCACTACCGGTCCTTGACCGATAAAACCTGAATTGATTACTTTACTTGCAGCAGGAGCTGCTTTGTCTGACATATATACTTTAAATAAAGGAATATTTGAATTTTTCATAATTGTTATTGTGCTAGTTTTAATTTCGTTAATAATTCTGCTGTGTGTATAGGTAAATAATATGGATGATATTGTTCCTCATATTTCTTTCTCATTGCTTGACACATTTCATCTCGTAGCTCTGTATAGTTAGTAACTGCATATTCTATCTTTTCTTCTAAATCACTGTAATCGTGTTTACACGGAATATATGTTACATTTTCTTCATAAATAAATGGACTACTTTCTATATGTTCCATTGTTGGTTTTATTAACAACGAACCTAATTGTGCTGCTTCTAAATCTCTTGGTGCCATTTCACCATAACCAAATGGAGCTAACAATACTTTTGAATGTGTAACATACTTAAAATACTCGGCAGTTGGTAAACGTCTTCCTTTATACAATTTAGCTACCATAAATGGGCTGTTTGCAAGTATATCCATTACCACCTGTCTATGTTTATTATAGTAATAATCTTGTGATGGTTTTAAATCGTGTTCGTGACATTCTGCGTGTGGAAACTGAAACATTCCTGATACATCAAATAATTTATCAAATTGTCTATAATCAGGCCATTGTACCGGATTTACACCAATCCAATTTGTACCACTTAATAATATTCTATCTTTAAAGTCTTCGTATCCTTCTGCTACATAGTTACTCGATGGATTGTCAGGATCGTTACCCCAATAATATCTGCCACCTACATAAGCATTCTTGTACAATGATTTGTCTTTTAATAAACTAGACTTTAATAATGCTTTTGCTTTTGATTGTTTAAACACATCAAATGTACCAATTAGTGAATGTGAGTCTTGTCCATCAACTAAAATATATGGAACGTCTTTAAACTGTTCTACATATTCTAATCCCTTTTCTGTCGACTCTTTTAATGATACTTTTTTGTTTGCAAACATAGAATGACCTATCATTGCAATATCAAATGTATCACCTGTTACAAACTCAACGCCAATCTCTCTAAATTCGTTGGCAGCTTTTTCATATGGGTGAAACGTATGAAAGTCACTTTTAAATATTTTAATCTTTATCATTTTATTCCGTTTATCATTCCAACATCATTAAACGTTGGTAGTGAACCCCATTTAGATATCCAATTGTTTATATTTGTTTTATTCTTGTACTTGTTCTTTAAATGTTTTCATAAAACTCGTTTTGTTTTTCTTGTTTTTCTATTGTCTTTGGGTGGTGTAATGCTAACTGTTCATTTGGTGGTATTTGTGATAATTGTTTAATACCAACAATTCGTTCATGCACTTTACCTTTCCATTTAATATTTTCATCTCTTTTATATATTCTGCCCTGATAATCCGGCCAATTAACCCATCCTTGATCAGTAACTTGCCAACCCCATTTATCTATATGTTCTTGTGTTAATCCTTCGACCGTATTTATCCTTGGAATATATATTAATTCAATATCTGGATTCATTGTTATTATTTCTCGTAAATTTTTCATTAATATTGTGGATGGTAATTCATCTGCATCAATTTGAAAAATCCAGTCACAGTCATCTAATAATTCATATCCGACATTTTTAAATGTTGCAAAATCTCCGTTTAGTGGAGCATATCCAAGTCTAAAATTATTATCGGGCAATAAAAACTTTTTACATACCTCTTCTACTTCTGATGTACAGTTAGTTTCATCTAGTAATATTCCAATACAATCATCCGTAGTTATATTTAATTTTAACATAACTAATAATCTTGTTAGTTCTTCTAATTCATTACAAGCTGTTACAAAATAACCTATTTTCATACTTTTTTCAATTTAGGTAACTTTAATTTTTGTAATTCTGGTTTGCCATTGTCTTGTTTATTTAATTTAGGCAATTTCAATTTAGGTAACTGTAATTGTTGTGCTACTGGAATATGCTCTACTCCTTTGTCTATCAATTCAATTAATTTTATATATTTTTCTTTTATTGCTAATTTATTGAAATTCTCAGTTGCAAATTTCATCTGCTTTCTTGCATTTTCTATAAATTTACTATAATGTTTAAAAACGTCTTTTATTGCTTTTTTTGCATACGCATAATCAGGTGTAAACCATTTAGCTTCTCCAATTAAAAATGGATTTTGAGCTGATGGGTGTATTTGTGTTAATCCTCCTGGTAATGCTACTATATATTTGCTATTAAGAAAATCAGCTTGACCTGAATAATGTGGAGATATAATAGGTTTTCCTGTAGTAGAGAATTCTAATAATGGTCTACCAAAACCTTCTCCTTTTGTAAATGATACCATTGCCTTTACCTTTGGGTGATTATATAATGCATTCATTTCGTTATCCGTTAAATCACCATGTAATAAATAAACATTTGGTAATTTTGTTGTTTTAGGAAATAAGTCTCGTATTTGATTAATTTTATTTTCTATATCCCACCTATCTGTTATTGAATATGTAGCGCCTCCTGTTTTTAATATTAATCCCGGCGATTTTGGTTTGTTTTTAAATGTTTCAAAAAATGCATGAAGCATTCCACTAATATTTTTTCTATCTTCGCCCATCTGTCCTTGTAACCAATGTCCTACTGATAAATAACAAAATGATTCATATATTTCATTTAATTTTGATAATTTTATTTTATTATTAGATTTACTATATACAGCATCATTAAAATATTCTGGAATTACTTGTATATTAGTAGTTATTTCTAATTTATGTTTTTCAGCGGCATTAACAAATGTTTGTTTAGTAAAATTTGATGGAACGATTATAATTTGCATTTGATTAATTTTTTCAATCCACTCTTTTGGACATATATCTCCTTCTGTTCCGGCAGTAACTCCAATGTTGTATTTTCCAACTGGTTGAAATTCATTTGGAACTGTTATTTGAACCCATATATCTGGTTGTTCTTTTAAAGGTAATGGCATTAATCTTTTTTGCCAATCCACCGAAAGTGGATAGGTAAATGGCGTATTGCCCCATGGCATTGATAATAATTTAATATCCCACTCAGAACCTTTTTGTTCAATTATATTATCAATAACTTCCCGCGCGTGATGTCCGTAGCCTGATTGTGTGGCTACTGGACTAGAAATTATACATTTTCTCATAATATACCCATTTCTTTATATTGTCGTTTTTCTACTTTATTTAACGTGTATTTTGGTCTTCGTTGTCTAGGTTGTGTAAGTAAAAAATTAATTAATTCAACCATTTTTCCCCCCATTTGTTTTGCTGTTAATCCATCCGATAAACAAAACTCTCGACCCGATTGACCACATTTTTCTCTAGATTCAGCTGGCATTTCCCACCATTTATAGATTGCATCTGCTACATCTTCAAATTTACACCTATCATCAAATATATACGGAGTTTGTGGAGATCCTTGTAATGACCTATTACTTGGAAATACTGGCATTACCCATTTACCATGCTTCTTGAATTTTCCTTTATGATTAGTTGAAAATGTTCCGTCAAATCCAATCCAATTCCCATTCTCATCTTCAAATCTACACTGGTCCTGTAAACCTCCGGTGACATTATTTACTATCGGTGTACATGATAATAATGATTCAGTACTACTAAGTCCCCAGCCTTCATTTGATGCGATATTAACAACTACATCGGATATATTATACATTGCATTTAAATCGAAAGAAGTTAATCTAGCTTCGGAAAATATTACCTTACACTCTGGAGCACAATTTTCCCAAACGGCTCTTAAATCAGTACCATTTGGATCTGAAATTTGTGTGTGCATTAGCAGGCCTACTTTATCTTGCTTATCTTTTGGTAACTTATTTCTAAATTCTTTAAAAGCTAATATTACATCGCCTGGTAATTTTCTTCTAATATTACGATTATTCCAAAAAATTAAAAATTCAATATCATTCTTAACTTTTATATCATTATAAAATTTTTGATATAATTCATCATCTTTAGGTAATGGTTTATATACATTATGATTCAACCCATGAGGAACATAACTAGTAATTACTTCATCCCAATCGATTGGTACGCTTGGATCGTACTCAAACTCATCATAATCAAATACTCCAAATCCGTTCTGTTCCAACACTTCTCGGTGTATATTATCAGATTGTTTCGAAATTCCCATTATTAGATCACAGCTACCGTAAAATGGTGCATTCCACATTGGATATGGTAGATCGTCCCATATTGAATAATAAATTAATGGAATATTAAATGTAGTCTTTATTTCATGTTCTAATTGATATAACCATACCCAATATCTTGGATCTGTAAAATGAAATATTGCATCTGGCCGTTCGGCTTGAATAATAGCGAATAATAAATTTCTATTTCCATATCCATCGCATGGAATAATTTTTACATCTGCGTCTTGGACGCCTGTTTCATTTCGTACATCTTGTGAAACATCAAACATTTTTCCTTGATCTGGGTGTTTCACTGCTGCTCCTATTTGAACCCAATCATATGCATGTACAGTATTTAAAATAATTTCTTTACTAATAGTTCCAATTCCAGATGGTAATCTAAAATCATCAGCTAATAATAAAATTTTCTTTTTCTTAACTTTTTGTATTTCCATTGATATAACAATCCTTTTAAATAATAACTTTTATATAAATATCAACCAAGTATAACTACTGGTTTTTTTAATTTTGTTATCCTAGTATATGCAGTCTTTAATTGTGGATTTAATTTATTTTCATTATTTAAAATAATCATATATTC
>Ga0080013_1005456_pt1 | contig 11849 bp, 8 predicted proteins | sample ETNvirenome_6_85_FD_69236 | JGI IMG/M metagenome (GOLD analysis project Ga0080013, IMG submission 69236) | Marine viral communities from the Pacific Ocean - ETNP_6_85 (SPADES assembly) (version 2) | ecosystem: Environmental > Aquatic > Marine > Oceanic | place: Pacific Ocean | collected 2013-06-19 | reverse complement strand
CGTTTGATTTTTCTTCTGATTCAGGTTTTTCTTCTTCTATTTCTTCTTCTGTTTCTTCTTGTTTTGCTCTTAGATAAGATATTGCTCCATTCAATTGTTGAATGTCTGTAATAAGTTGTTGTCTTTGATTATCTAATGCTTTTAAATTATCTAGTAAAACTGTTGCTTTTGCTTGAAGATTCTTTATATCTTCTTCAGGATTAATAGTTGTCATTATAACTCCTCTGAACTTTTATATATCCTTCTTATTATTATACTTAAAAGTACGCTAAATATCAATACTTTTATCATGGTTTTGTATATTTATCTTTTACCTTCTTGATCTCTACCTTCCAAGCATCAAGACCATTGTGGTAAATATAATCTAACTGATCGTAAGCATCTCCTAATGCAGAGATGTAAGCATCTTTCCTAATAGCTTTATAATCAGCATGACTACCACCATCTGCAATCACAGTATCTTTAGCATCTTGTGCTGCTGCATTAGTTGCCCACTCATCTATCTGAGCATCATACTCTGAATCACTTAGTTTTATTCTTGTTCCATTAACATTCTTATAAAGCTCTGCATTATCTGATTTGAGCTGTGTTATATGTTCTGCTTTTGTTGCCATAATTTACTCCTTATACCATTGCATATATATAAAATTTTCCACCTGCTATGTTCCCTTCAGATGTGTGGATTCTGATACCATCAAAAGCAGTAGACCCTATTAATTGATTTGACCTTTCAAACCAAAAAGCATTATCAGCACTTCCAAGTGCATTAGAACCTGCCCCTATACTTATAGATTGATGAAACATTGAAGGCATATTTGCTACATTAGGAAAGTAATCTGCTATTGCTGACAAGGTGTGTCTTGTAGAATCACTACCTGTTTCATTTCTATCAAATTGATTTAATCCTGCTGTTGTTGCATTAGTAAAGTTACCACTAGCTCCACTTGCCTGTAACTCATTTGCTACTCCCATTGTGTCCATAGTTGTAGTAACATCACTACCATTTAATCTTCTATAAGTTCTTACATCACAGTCTGCATTGTCTACAGTCAAGTCTACAATTACTAATCTGTAATGATTAGTTTCTCCATTAAATACTTTATCAAATGTAACCGAAGCTGTAGCAGAAGATACTTCTGTAGCTGCTATCAATGCAGGATTAGCTGCATTACTTTTACCATAATATCCCATTAGTCATTTACTCCATATATTTTTACAGTCCCACTCTCCCAATTACCACTTGACCAATACAGATTAATTCCTGTCATTACAGTAGCATCATTGTAAGCTATTGCTCCTGTTTGGTATCTTGTATATGTATCTGCCCTTTGTGTAATACTTCTGTAACTCATAAACTTTGGAGTATTAGAAGTTATAGGGTCAAGAAAACCTGTGAAATGTCCACCTTCATTTCCTGTGTTACCTACATTTCTTATAAGTGATGAAATTCCATTATCATCTGTATGTCCTGTTGATGTACTGCCATTAGCAAATGCATCCCACCATGTACTTACATAAGTACCTGAATTTAATCCACTAGCATCTCTATATTTAAAAACAAGAGTTGTATTATCTGTTGCAGGTCTGCAATCTGTTCCTGTAATTACATATCTCTTGTAGTTACTAGTAAAAACATCTGTAAAATCTAAAGCAGAATCTCCATCTGCTGCTGTTATTTCTGCTACTTTAGCCCAACCTTGTCCTTTAATTGCTCCACCAATATAATTAGAAGCTACCCAATTATCTGTGTGCCTGTGTTTTAAAGTCTTTATAGGATTAACTTTAGTCCCTAGTTTGTATACTCGTATAGATACATTGTTAATTTGATGACCCCCTGAGTTGTTATCACATACAAACTCAATACCTGTTGCTCTAGTAGCTGAAGTATTTAATCTTGATGCTTGTACAAAACGAGCTCCATACTTTTCGTCTGCTGCATTATGAAATGCTCCACTTATCATAGCTAATTTTTCATTTGCAGTATTAGGTACACACCACATTTGCCCCATGCCATGTTCATCACTAGCATTGCCTGTACCACTTCCAAAGTTTGTATATCCACCTGTTCTGTTTGTTGAATATACTCCACCTGAACTACCTGAACCACCACTAAATCCATACAACCCACTTTCTTGCATATTGGTATGTGATATGGCATTATCGCTACTATCTAACCAACGATACATCAATGTTCTTTCATCATTGTTAGGTCTGTAATCCATAACATGAATAAAGTACATGACTTCAGGGTCAAAAATACCTGTCATTGTAAGACTAGCTGTATTGCTTGTTACATCAGAAGATGCTACAAGAGTAGCTCCTTCTCTTGGGTCTGTTCCTAAGTAATTCATATTACTCCTTACGCATCATTAAAAGCTTCCCATGACGCAAATATATGAAGATCGTTGTCTGAGGCTCCACCAAATGCTGACATAGTATCTGCTTCGACCATATAAATTGGATTGTCAATAAGCTGAACAGTAGTATTCGCTGGAACAGGTAAACTACTAACTAAGCTAGGAGTAGCAGTTGAGTCATTAGTATGAGCTGCTCCTGTTAATGCTCCTATACTTGCAAAGGTAACAGTAACTACTTCATCTGTTGCTTGTGTATTACAAACATAAAGTGAGTTTATTTTTAAGGCATATTCTGATGTTACAGTTAAGATTACTGCTGTTCCTGTACTTACTGAATTTAACGACCAACCACCATTTTGAAAGTGGATGGTAGTCGCTGCTGCTATATTTGGATTTGCCATATTATTCTCCTATTAAAATATTATTGAAAGGGCTGTTGCTGTTGCTTGTGATGCCCCACCACTTGCTGCTGCCCATTTGACACCTGTTGTTTCGCCACTATCAGCTGTTAACACTTGGTCGTCATCTCCTATGGCTAACATTCGTGGATTCCCACTTCCGTCACCAATTAGTATATGACCTTTAGTAGTCATATCAACTGATGTTATTGCTGATGTACCATTACCAATTAAAACACCATTTGCAGTTAATGTTGATGCCCCTGTACCACCATGTGCTACTCCTACATCCGTACCTTCCCATACTCCTGAAGAAATAGTGCCTAACCCTGTTATGTTAGATTGGTCAGCAACTGCTACTAATCCAGCATTTGTTAAGGCTGCTGTACTACCCATAGTTAGAGTACCTTTAATTGTTGTAGTTGAAGCAGCTCCTGCTCCAATATTAACATCAATTTCTCCGTCAGCGTCTTTAACACCTAAAACTTCTAATCCTGATGTCATAGTTGCGTCATTTTCAGCAACTTTAAATTTAATTCCTGCTGCTTCTGAACCATGATCAGCTTCTATTATATAAGCTTCCATAGAAGCTAGTAATTCGTGAGTATTATCTGAATCGTCTGTACCAAACCACTCAATAGTACCCATAACATCGCTATCTGCTCCTGAAGCACTATCTTTATTAAATCTTATTTTACCTGCAGTTGCTCCTGCGTGGGTATTAGTAATATCTATTCTAGGTAAATCAGCTGTAGATGAAGCTAAAGTTAGAACATCACTAGCAAAAGTAAGGTTTGCTTCAGCATCAAGTTCAGTTGTAGTGCTTCCTACTGTAACTAATTCGTTAGCAGTTGCACTATTTAAAGCAGTAATTGGACTAGAGACTATATCTGTTCCATTAATTGCAAAAGTTTTTCCTGAAGCTAGGTCGATACCACCATCATCTATTGTTGCTATATCGGTTCCGTCAACATCAAATACCATCTTTCCATGATCACCTGTACCTGAAGCTGTAGCTGTTGAGAAATGTACTTCTTCTGCTGTTTTATTAGAACTACCATTTAATACTTGAATTATAAGTGATTCAGCTGCAGAAGTACCTAATGTTAATTTTACATCGGCATTATTTGCATCTCTAAACACATTCATATCCCCAACAAATGTAGAGGAAAGATCGTCACTAAGTGTTAAAGCTGTTGCAAGAGAGTTTAAGGAACTTCCTGAACCTCCTGCATTTGCAGTTTTAAATACTATATCTCCACCTGCTCCTGAACCTTTTCCTTGACCACCTTCAAAAGTAAGTGCTCCACCAGCTTGGTTATTACTTGTACCTGCTGTAGTTGCTCCAGCTGATATAGTTAAAGCTGTACCTGCTGCATCATGAGCTGAAGCTGTAGGTATTAATTGATTACTTGCAAATAAAAGGTCAGATTCTGCCTGAATAGCTGAAGTTCCATTTCCTGTTAAAACAGCGTTGGCTGTAAGAGTTGAAGCTCCTGTACCTCCATGAGCAACAGCTACGTCTGTAGCTTCCCAAGTACCTGAACTTATTGTTCCTAATCCTGTTATATTTGACTGATCAGCTACTGAAAGTAATCCTGCGTTTGTCATAGCAGCAGTACTTCCCATAGTTAATGTTCCAGCTATTGTTGTGGTTGAGGCTGCACCGGCCCCTATAGTTACATCTATTTCACCATCAGCATCTTTAACTCCAAGAACTTGTAGTCCTGCTGTCATTGTAGCATCGTTTTCAGCTACATAGAATTTAATTCCCCCTGCCTCAGAGCCGTGATCTGCTTCAATTACATAAGCTTCCATTCTTGCTAATTCTTCTGCTGCATTATTACCTGCATCAGTTCCGTACCAAGTAATCGTTCCCATTATGTCATTATCTGCTCCTTGTCCTGAGCCCGGGTCTTTAACGAATTTTATCATACCTGCTGTTGCATCAGCATGAGTATTTATAATATCTAATCTTGGTAAATTGGCTGAAGATGATGTTGTAGTTAAAACATCACTAGCATATGTTAAATTAGCTTCTGCATCTAATTCTGTAGTAGTTGATCCTACTGTAACAAGTTCATTTGCAGTAGCGTTATTTAATGCTGTAATTACAGCAGAAGATATTTCACTTCCATTAATTCTAAAAGTTTTGCCTGACGCAAGATTTATCCCTGAGTCATCAATATCTAAAATATCTGTACCATCTACATCAAATACAAATTTTCCTTTGTTTGATGAAGATGAGGCTGCTGCTGTAGCAAATTCTACATAATCTAAGGTTTGTGCTCCTGAATCAAATACTGATTGTATTATTAATCTTTCTGCATCGGCTCCACCTACTGAAACAGATGGATTTCCATTGTTTACAGCTTCAAGTAATTTTAAATCTGAGCCATCAAATGTTAAGGCTGTCTCTGCGTCAAGTTCAGTTGTTGTACTTCCTATCGTTACTAATTCGTTTGCAGTAGCATTATTTATAGCTGTTACGGCTCCTGCTGAAGAAGTAAGCTGAGAACTTGATACAGATATACCTGAACCAGCTATTGCAGAAAGAAAATCATCTATACTTTCAACAATAACGTCTCCTGTTGCTCCCCCATCTAAGAAAAGCATATGATCGCTTGCTTGAGCTACTGTCCCAGCACTAGCAACCGAAAATAATTTTGTAGCTAATGTATCTAAACCAACTCTTTTAATAGTTCCATCATCTGAATACATCAGCTCATCGCCTGCAGCAAACCCTGAAGTAATCTCGTCTTGACCTGAAATAATATCGTCAGCTAACTTAGCATGTGTTACTTGGCTAGCTGCTATATGAGCCGTGTCTATTGAACCATCTGTATAATGTTCGCTATCTATTGCATCGTCTGCAATCTTAGCTCCTGTAATAGCATCTCCTGCTATATAAGCTGAGGCTATCGCTGTTCCTTGCCAAGTTCCTGAACTAATTGTACCAACACCTGTAATGTTTGACTGATTAGCAACTTGTACTAAGCCACTAGAATCTATTGCATGTGTAGTTCCTGAATATATAGAGCCATCGAATCTTGCATTTCCTGCATCCACCCACATAGCCCAATTTCTTGTAATAGTTTGGTTTGAACCAGCTGTTGCTGCTGCGTTAATATATAAAGTAGCTGCATCACTTGTAGTTACTGATGAATTAGTAGCTGCTAAAGTTGGAGCTTCTATATTTACATGAGTATATTTTGTAGCTGTTCCTGAGCCTGATGTATTAGTATCAGTAACAGTTGCAGTATCTAAATGCATAAATGCTCCATCACCCGGAGTTACATTTTTATTTCCATCTACTATTAATCCTGCTGAGGTTATTGTACCTGTAGTAGCATCATCCCCATCATTTACAAGAAAAGCATCATCAACATTTAAAGTATTTGTTGATAAAGAAATATTTGTTCCTGCTGTTAAAGCTGTTTTAGATACAGCTATTGCAGCACTTGCATTTACATCTGCATCTACAATCACACCTGAGCCTATAGCTGTTGCTCCTGATGAATTTATAGTTACATCTCCACTAACTGCTGTAGGATTGTAATTAGTACCATCTCCTATAAGTAAATGACCAGCAGTATTAGTATTCATAAACAGATCATCACCTGTAATAGTTAAATCTCCTGCTACAATTAAATTACCTGAACTATCTAAAGTAATTAAAGTAGAGGCCCCTACAGTACTTCCTGAGTCTATTTTAAATTTATCGCTATCGGAATCGTCTACACCTAGAGTAAATTTATCGGAACCCCCAATTTGAAAACTCATATGTGGGTCTCCTGAAGATATATCTAGATTTATTTCTCCACCATCATTAACAAGTATAGTACCATCAAAGGTTAAATTAGCTTCACCATTTAAATCGGAACCTGTTGCAGTTACTATATAGTTATCCGTGTTGTTATTAATCGTTACAAGTCCACTACCTATAAGATTATTTCTAGTTATATATTTAATTTTATCAGGACTTTCAGATACATCAAGAACTAATATTAAATCACTATCGTTTGCAGTTTCATCTAATAGTTCCTGATCTGTAAAAATATCTTCGTCTATAGAAGTAGCTTTTATGTTTGTATCAAACAGATTACCTCTTAGAAGACCTCCTGTACTTTTTCTAGATTTAGGCATTTATCTCCCCCAAATAATTCCTCTGATTCTAGCATTAGTTCCACCTGCTCGTATAATGCTAATTTTTGTTCCAATCCATATCCCATCATCAAAATATCCTTCGTTTTGTGGAATTAACATCGAGCTTGAAGTAGCAGTTTCATCAAAAGCTATATAAGCATCTGCAGATTCAACTACAAAAGATACTTTATTACATTCTTCCATTATTCCTGCCAAAGTTACTGCATCTTCAGCAGAACTACCACTAGTTGTAAAAGTGAATGTTTTATGTTTAGGATAATTTTGGAGAAGTTCTATTTCCTGTCTCCAAGGTCTTGTTGTCATTTTGCTGTCTCCTTACTTTTAAACTTAAATAAAGTTGGTTTTGAATTACCTAGAAATTTTCTTGGCTCTGCTTCATTGACTAAAGGTATGCTAAATCCTTCTGATCTAGCTATCATGCTTTCTGACATATACGAAGGTTTGCTGGCTTTTATTTTGAGTTCTTTCAAAAGTTTAGTAGTAAACTCTAATTCATCTGTTAAGCCATTAATATTATTTTCCATGTTTTTTATTATATTCTGCAATACAGTTACCTTCTTTGAAGAATTTTTAAATTTAGACTCTTTGTTTCCTTCCGAAATTTCTAGATCGGATAACCAAGTCCTTAATTCTTTTTCTAATCCTTTAGCTTCTTCTAAGTGCTTTTCTCTTTCTACGGCTTTACTTTCCCAAAAATCTTTTTGTTGGGCAAAAGAATCTAATTTCTTTACCCCCTCTTTATATAGTATACTTAATTTTTTAGTAAAACTTTTATGTTCAGATAAGTCTTTTTTCATTAATTGATAATCATTTTCCATAGAATCGTGATTATTTTTCAAAAGTTTATTATCTTCTTTGAGAAGTTTATTTTCTTTCTCGGCTTTCGTTGCTTGAGTCCCTAATTCATTCTTCTCTGCAATTAATTTAATTTGAAGTAAATTAGAGTCTCTTTCTTTTGCTTTAGCTGTATTTAACTGTCCTGTTGTTTCATTTAATTTTTCTTCTAACTCAGGAATTTTAGCATTAGTTAGATATGTTTTTTCCAACTCTGCTTTTAATTCTACTATTTCTGTTCTAAATTTTTCATTTTCTTCTACATAATCTTTATTGGCTTCTACCAAAGAATTGTTTCTATTCGTTAATTGTTCGTTTAATTTATCTGTCTCTTTGTATTCATTAAGAGCTTTTTTTGCAGAGGTAACTTCTTCTTTAAGTTTACTCTCTTCATGTTCATTATTTAAAACAATCTTAGAAGAAGCCAATTTTTTAGGTCTTCTTTTATTAAAAAAATTATTTATTTTCATTCTTATCCTTTCGTCTTAAATCTTCTAGCTGTTCTAGCTGTTCTTTGGGTTTTACCTGCTTTAGTTCTTACAGTTTCATGAGCAGTTCTAGCTCCTGTATCGGAGAAATGTCTGTGTTTTCTACCTGCTGTAACTCTTCTCTGTACTCCTCCTCCATGTCCACCGACTGATTTTTTACCTTGTCCACCGGCCCCACCAGCTCTTGATCTGTAGGCTTTTCCTTGAACATCAGTAACATTTTTTCCATAATTATCAGGACTTACCCATCTATGTTTTACAGCATCCCATACATTTCCTTGTCTTGGAGGTACTAAAGCATGGTCTTTTTTAACATTTAAAGCGACAGGTTTTCTTTTTGTATAAGTATCGGAATTATCTTTCCAAAATCCTTTTAATTCGTCATAAGAATTCATATCTGTAGATTTTCTTCTCATTGCATTTAAAATTTTTCTTTCGGAAGCTCTTTTCTGAGCTCCTGTAGGATTATTTTCAGGTACGGCTTTTTTCATAGCTCGTCTATAAGCCTTATTCGCTTTAGGTGTAAATTTAGTTCCAGCAGATTTAGCTTTAGCTTGGGCTTGTTTTCTAGCTGTACCACCTAATTTTTTTGTTCCACCTTTTGCATCTTTATCTGACTGACCTGTTTCTCTCTCATACCCTGTGGATTTTCCTGAACTGTTAAATTTTGCCCAAACTGCCTGAGCAGCTTTTTTCCATTGGGGGTTTTTTCTATGTTGATTCCCACTAAATCTACCATCGTAGTTAGCGTAAGCCCAAACATCGTTTTCATTATATGTTCCACCGGGTGGGTTTGTTCTAGGATAGTTGTAATTAGCTTTTCTATCTTTTTTTCTATCACCCTTTTTATACCGACCTTGTTTTACTAGGTTGGTTAAAGTTAATATACTTTTATTTAATGTATCCATAAAAATCCTCTCTAATATATTATACTAAAGTTACTCCTTTTTTTCTTCAGGGGCTCTAGCTACTTGTGCTACGGCTCCTATTCCTGCTGCTGCAACTCTAGCTAAGGCTGAACCTTTACCATCACCCTCTAAAAAGTTCTTTAGTCTTTCCATCGCTGTTTTTCCTTCAGGTTTAGGCCCTGTTTGTTTAGGTTTTTTTAATTTTGGAAGCTTTATATTATGTTTAGTTGCATAAGCTTGAATTTTTTGTCTCGCTTTAGCTTCTAATCCTTCTTCATCTACAAGCTGCCCCTTCTTTCTTGTTCTAATATTTGTATAACCTTCTCCTTTTCCGGGTACATATATTTGATCAATTCCTGTTTTAGGAGATTTTCGAGTTTGACCTATTAGTTTAAGGTCTTTTTCTGAAGGTTTATCTTCTCCTGATACAGAATCTTCTCCTGATACGGAATCTTCATCTGATACAGAGGCTTCAAATGCTGAAGTAGAAAGATTTTCTCGTTCTATAAAAGATTGATGTTTTTCTTCTAGTTCAGCGTGTAAAGCTTTTTTATCTATTGTTCCATCTTCTTTCTTATGCTTTGCCATGAGTCTTATCACATCTCTTCCTAGTTCAAGCGATACTTCTTCAGGTAGCCAATTTCCTCTGAAAGCTCTTCCTATAAGTTTACCAGCTGCTTTTCTTTTTAAGCTTCTTTCGCCTAGTCTTTTTCCCTCGTTAGATATTATTTCTAGTGAATTTTGCCATTGATTCATCTCTTCTGCAAATTCCTTACTATAACTTTTTGATTTAGGGTCTAAACTATCGGAATATTTAGCTCGTAATTTTAAATAATTCATCATATCTGAAGTCATGTTTTGTTTCATTTTAGTGCTGTTTCTATAATCTGATCCTAAAGATTCTTTTATCTTATTTAAATCTGCTTTATCTTTGTCTTTTATCTCATTGGGTTTAGATAACATTTCATGGGATTTTGTAGGAGGTAGATATCTATCTTTATGTAAATCAATACTTCTTTGTTTTACAAAGTCTTTTTCAGCAGAGTCTATCTCACTTTCTGCTAAACTTAATTCTTCTTGAGTCATATCTTCAATAGGTTTTTTAAAGGTATCTTCTACTCTTTCCGAAGCCCCTATGTCATAAAGTCTTTGTTTATGAGAACTTATAGTATCCTGTCTTTGTTTTTCAGCGTCATCTTGTTCTTTTTGTTCGACTTCTGCTTTGGCAGCTTTTTCCTTCTCTTCTTTTGCTTTTGCAGTTTCAGCTTCTTTTTCTTGTTGAGTTTTAGCTGCAGCTTCTGCTTTAGCTTTAGCATTTCTATTCTTTTTATTTTCAGATATAACATGATTTACTAATTCGTCAGCATCTTTTTTTCTTCTTAGGTGATGGTTAGTCCATCTTTCTAAAGTATGTACATCCCTATCTTCTTCATCTACTGAATTTTCATATAATTCTTGTACTCTAGGCCCCAATTCATTTATAGCATCTTGAATAGGGTCATCAGTCTTAGGTTCTTCTACTGCTGTTTCTTTTTTAGGTTTAGGTGTCGCTTTAGGTTTTTTTGTTGCAGTTGTAGTAGTAGGGGTATCAGGTTCTCCTGTTTCAGTTGTAGTAGTATCTGTTGTAGGTTCAGGAGTACTAGGTTCTGTTTCAGCTGTAGTAGGCGTAGTAGTATCTGTTTCAGTTGTAGTAGGAGTCTCATCTGTAGTAGTATCTGTTTTAGGTTTAGTCTGTCTGATAGGGTTATCTTCTACATGTTTTCTAGCATCGCCTATATTTTTAATATTATCGAATTTTCCTGCATTTAACCTTCTAGTAAAAGCTTTTTGTCCCAAGTTTTCCAATAAATGTTTCCTAGCTTGTGAGGTTAGTTTATGTACAGCAGGTATTACTACTTTTTTAGTCGTTTCTTCAGCTTCTTTTGAAGATAATGTTCTGTCTGTTGGAACTTTTTTAGTTTTTTTCTTAGTCTTAGGTTTAGGTGTTGCTTTAGGTTTTTGTGCAATACCATCAACATAATCATTGAAATTAATATTCTGTGTATACTCCTTGTAACTTATTAATTCCCCTGTTTCATAGTTTACAGGTCTTATTCTTCTACTTTTTATCTTATCTCTAGTATCTAAATCATTAAAACTAATTGCTTGCTCAGAATATACTTCTTGATTAATCATATCGTACCATAGATGTCCTTGTTTTGGAATACTATGCCCCTCATCTTTTTTATATTCCTCTGTCAGGTCTCTAACTTTCTTTATATGGTCTTCCTCGTTTTTTACATTATCACTAAATTCGTCTTTTTGTAAAGTTTCTTCAGTTACGAAATTACCTATCTTAGTTATATTTCCCCATTTTTCTTTTCTAGCTTCCATATAATCTTTTATTAATTCTGTTATTGGATCAGGGCCGAAAGCTTTTTTCATACTTCTAATTCTATTTAACAGGCTTGCCCATAAATTATTGGCAACTACTCTACCTGCTTCATGGTCGCTAGTATAGTGAAATCCACCTCTTATTCTATTTACCCCAATCTCTTCAGCTAATTTTAGAAGTTCTTCTCTATGTTTTGGGTGTTCTCTACCTAAAAATAAAGCAAGAATTCTAGCTTGGATAGTATGGCCGGATGGATATGAAGGAGTATTAGAAGCTTTCCCTTCTTGTTGAATAATTGGAATATCTACTAACTCTCCCAATTG
>Ga0080013_1005455_pt1 | contig 11852 bp, 20 predicted proteins | sample ETNvirenome_6_85_FD_69236 | JGI IMG/M metagenome (GOLD analysis project Ga0080013, IMG submission 69236) | Marine viral communities from the Pacific Ocean - ETNP_6_85 (SPADES assembly) (version 2) | ecosystem: Environmental > Aquatic > Marine > Oceanic | place: Pacific Ocean | collected 2013-06-19 | reverse complement strand
ACCGGGAAGCCTGTTTCGAACGTAAACACCAGAGAACAAGGTTTCGGCGCGACCGCCAACATATGACACAGCCGCGTCAAGGTGTTTGCTAATCTCTGGATCATTCGCCATTTCTGATGTTATCACTAACAACATTGTTCCCGTTGTGCCCTTACCCTTTGGAGGTGGACACGGAGACCGCTTGGAGCACTCTTGATAAACGGCTGCACCGAGGTTTGGCTTTTTAGGATCGCCAACAACAGTTGTGCCAAGAAAAATCCTCTTGTTAGTGCTAAGACACTTCTCAAGATCTTTGGAATCAAAAGTCTGCACGGGCGATTGTTCATCAGACAACTTGAGAATCTGAGCAAATAGTTTTGCGAAGCTTTTGTTGGCAGTGGGATACATTCCCAACATTCCGACCTTGCCTCGTAACAATTGAAGCTGTCGTTCGTTGTCAATCAAAATGTGAGGATATTCTTTCACATCATTTGACAAAGAGATCGCATTTTTGACAATCGTCGGATTGAGCAGTTCTTGGGCTGTCGGCCACGAAATAATGTAGACCACTTTTCCTTTGGCTTGAACCGATTGAAGAAACCGCTCCATCACGTTATGCAGTTCCGCACAAGCACTTCCTGTGCCACCACCGCCACCCGCTAAAACAAACAACCAATCGATGTGTCCAAGCTTCGTCCTCAAAGCGTCTTCGACCACAGTGTCGTTTTGTTTAAAAATTGCTTTTCCAAGACTCACATCTTTGCCGACGCCATCAGCATCAGGAATCAAAACAACATGTTTCTCATCAATGCCTTCAGGTAGATCTTTATCTGTAGTATTAATCAACAGAGTTTTATTAAAGCCCAAGTCTAAAAAGGCTTTCGCCATCTTTCCGCCACCGGCTCCAAAACCAACAAATGCGCAGTTAAGCCCAGATGGTGCGGTGTTATCATCAAGCTGATCTTCGCCTTTTGTTTCTACGTCTGTGCTATAATGATCTACAAAATCAAAATCATCGAAATCATTATCAAACTCGTTTTCATTAATGTTATTGTTCTCGTCCATTATATGCTCCTTTTAGCGTAATAAATAGTTGGGAAAACTTATCCATCACCCACATCACGCTGTCTCTCAAGTCCTCATAACCTTTTCTATCATAATAAATCATATCTCTCCATTGTTGTTAACAGCCTCACAGAACAAACGCACTTCTTGGTCAGTAAAATTATTCTTGCAATTATTCGCCATTACTGAAATAAAACGAACGTTGCCTTTTATATAACCCTTGTTTGAATCAATACGGTCGAGGGAAGCACGCCGCGACCTACCACCGTCAGCAAATACAGAACTATTCTTTGGAAGTTCAAGTTTCCATCCCGTGAAAGGACAAATTCCTTTTTGATTGTTCCACACTTCCATGATGTAGTCTATGTCGATGTTAATTTCTTTGTTACGCCGGTTGACGTTTTTCATAAACCATTTGAACGGGGTCTGTGGTGTTCTGCGATTACCGGCAACCAGATTTTCTGGTCTAGGTCTCCATTCTTCACCAAAATTGGTTATAAGTGATTTACCCGAACAAGACCGAGAACAATAAGTTGGTCTTCCTAATTTTTTGCTTCTTGTTACTTCTTTCTTTGCTCTTTCAAACTGCTTACCGCAGGTAGCGCACTCTACTATTACTTTGGACATTTGTTTCCACCTCTATAATAAATAGTATCATAAAGGTGGAAACGCCCAGATTAGTTGGTGGAGTCGGAGGGAGTCGAACCCTCGTGCTAAATAATTCTTATTTTTCGTCATTCACAAGGTTGTCTGGTTATTTGACACCAGCAAACTCTGCGCCACGCGCCACTTGTTTTTGAGAGAAACAAGAAACTCTGGCTACCGCCTCCACCAAGTTTGTTCGCTTGGGAAACTTGGAAAACCTTATTAGCAGTCTTTGGTTTACAAGGCGCTGCGCTTCCCCGTAACTATGCCGCTAGGGCGTAGCTATAATTTTCAACGTTATCGTTGGCAATTAAAATGTTTCAGCGTTTTTAAAGAGCCACGCTGCCCTCTTCCTTGCACGAAAAATCCTCCTTACCTAGTCGATACCGTTTCGACCCCGTTTAGTAATTAGCTTGTTTACTTTACTTTGTGTTTAGATTGTATATCAATTGCGCTCTTGACTTCGTTGTCAGCATCAGCTTCGCTGGCAGCCGCCATGTCTGGAACATACATTTTCCCTACCGTGCAGCCACACCCATTAGGCAGCGTGGATGAATTAAAAGGATCGCTGCTTAGATACTCACAATTGCACGCATCGCCGCAGCTTGCAAGCATTAACGCAAATACAAACAAAAGCTTTTTCATTTTTTAATCCTTTCTCCGTTCATAGAATCGCGTCGTATCATCATTTGTTTGCCGATGTAAAAATTTTTTCTCTTTTTCCAAACGACCACAGATTGCACCAAGCTTGTCAATCTTGTAAAATCTATTAAAATGACCAACCTCCCGTGGATGACTAGGTTGATGCGCTCGGATATAACGATCCAAATGCCAATGCAAAGTATCAATCTCGTTTTTTGTTAGTTTCATCTTTGCTCCTTCTCTCTAACATCTCTCTGCGCTTTTTGAAATAAAGCCTCAAGCCTTCAGAAACAACCTCGCCCACAGCATATAACGTGAATGAAGCTTCTTTAATTTTCTTTTTAATCTTGTCCTTCATCTTTACCCACACTTTCCAAAATGTAACCTTTTAAAAACTTCCCACGCTTGTAACCCTTGTGCCGCATAGCAACGCCAAGTTGCCCAGGATTGCTCCCAAGAACAAGAGACAAGTGTTCCAAAACCTCCGCTATATCAGCTAACTCTTCAATACACGGGCTTTCTAAAAACTCATCCACTTCCTCTTGCAACTTCTTTTTTAAATACACAGGATACTCTTCCTTCGACGCTACACGATAAGAATATATCTTGCCTTTACGATCCAAAAGTCTCGGAATGCCATCCCGCACAAGCTTGTCGTAGACAATCTTCATTATTTACAGTATAATCTTATTTTATGAAAATGTCAAGAATTTAATTTGATTTAGGCGATACAATGTCGCCATGCTCAATAAGCAACTCAGCCATGCGACCGTAATGCCCTTGGAGATTCCAAGCTAGTCCAGAATCGACTAACTCTTGGAAAAAGATAACCATCTCATCTCCCGGCATGTTGCCCTCTTCATACTTTTGAATTTTTTCTACCAAATCCATCATCTGCTCCTAGTGAAGCGTTTCAGCTTCGGGCGAGTTGTACAAAAACTTGACCTCGCCATCGGAATCATCGTAAACAACGCTTACTTGACCCAACTCAACTAAGTAGGCAAGTGCAGCAACAAGTTCCTTTTCATCCTCGGTAGGAAACTCAGGCAGTTGTGAATAAACCATAGCTAGCTCAGTGTTGAACTTGTTGTTATACAGTGTAGACATACTTTTTTCTCCTTGAATAAACTGAATCAGAATGTGTCCCGGCTTCTCGATTTTCCTTAATAAGCCAAGTCGTTATATAATAATCGCCATCAGCATCAGCGAATTCTTTATCGGTCAACAAAACCAAATACTGCTTGCCGGTAGGAAGATACGTTAGCATTCCGCCCCGGCTTATCAAATCTTGAACCTCTTTTCGAGTTTTATCTTTCAATTCAATCATTGTTCAATCTTCTCAATAAAATCAGGAATCTCCGTTTGAACTTCGTTCCTACCCGACCAATAGACTTCCACGCCTGCGCCATTATGACCAACAACGACTCCGCGAAGGCGTTCCAACCCCTTGACTGTACCATCGTACTTTACAATATCACCCTTCTTGAATTCTTTATCAGAATGGAATGTTGATCCGTGTAGTTCAAATTTCATCGTTTCTACTTCGGTGGAATGTATGCCCAGCAGTTGCGGTCGCGCCAAATCTTTGTAGTGTTCAACTCTTTTTCTGAGTGAATCCGAATGTTGTACCCCGTCACGCGGCGATTGATTGAATGGTTTTGTTTGCGGGTTTTAATAACCAGAAAACGATCTGAAAATCCCGGCTCCTGATACCTTTCCCAGTTCAGGCTGTAAATGAGCAGACCACCTTTCTTAATCAAGTGGCTAATGTCGAACTCAGATTGATCTCTAAGAAGAATCATACGCTTCCTCGCTCGACATCGACCGCATTTTCTGTGAGCAACTTGATCCACTTCTCTAGTGCAGCCACGGTCTGTCCATTGCCAACTTCCAGAGTGCCGCCAACTGAGAGCGGGGCTTTAGAAGGAGTGAGCACCTGGGTCGAGCCATAACCCCACGATGAAATGCCACTCATTTCAACCTCGCTGAGAGTTCCCTTCAAACTCGGCTCACTAATCGAGAATGCGCCTCTTGGCAGCCACGCTTCTTGCGTTGCGTTCTCGCCCTGCCAGAAGACTATCAAACGTGGCTCGGAAAGATTATGAACGCGACTCCCCGAATATGGTGTTGAAAAGCGCTGATGTGGAACCCTCGCTCCGATGACAATGCCGCGCTTCGTTTCATCGCCCCACGCACCCTCTCGGGAAATCAAAGCACCCTTGCCCAACCCTGCCAATCGCAGAATGTGCGCCATGTGTGATTTAAACAGTGGCTCAAGCTCTGCCAACTTGGCTTTGGAGTTTTTCTTATCTTGGCAAGTCTGAACATTGTGCCCGGTTTGCTTGCACCAGCCGCACTTGCGAGTGGATATGCGACTAAGCTCATCTTCTCGACCACTGGATTTGAGCCACTGTTTGTAATCGTTGCAACTACGTTTGTTGTGCCCTCGATATCCGCAGTGCCCGCATGTGACCGTTCCGTTCCAAGACATATGTTTCTCTCCTCCCTTTCCACCTAGATCATATCAAATGAGGGGCTAGTGTCAAGTGTTTTTTAACGATCTTTACAATTCTTCATAATTGGGAAAATTTTTAGCGAAGTTTTTTATTTGGTCGGGGTGGCAGGATTCGAACCTGTGACCCTCTGCTCCCAAAGCAGATGCGCTACCAGACTGCGCTACACCCCGATAAATCTCAAATTTTTTGGGCGCGATTTTTAATTGCGCTCAAAAGTCATCTTCCACGGCTTCTGAATAATAATCTTCTGACCAAGATGTTTGCTCCAAAAACCCTCGTCTCTGTTGCTGATTTCTGACGGAACTTGGGTTTTTATTTGTGAGTTTTTAAAAGCCGACCAAGCTGGATAATTTTTTTCAAGGATTGCTGCCAATTCTTTTGCCTTATATGGTTTGTTATATTCAAAGTGTTTTTCGAACTCACCATCTTGTGTTAGTTCGGTAAACACTGCTCTTGTTGATCGCCGGATAACTTTATCTTCACGAGTCTTGGCGGCATCTGTTGGAGATGGCACGCTCTTGTCGGTGTCTGCTGCGGAGAGTTCTTCAACTTTGTGTCCAAGCTTTTGTAGCAGCAACACCTGTGATTCAACGATTTCGATTAGGTTGTCGTCGTGGTCACTCCACCACTCTGTGCTTTTGTCCCCTCTTGGGCTTTCTCTTCCTTCCAACTTGAACGTGTCGTGGAGGTGTTTTTCCACAACACGAGCATCCACAGCAAAGCGTTGAAAAGCTGCTATAATTTTGTCATCGAGCTTCTCGATATCGAGTGACTCGATGCCATCGGGCTTGACGATGTCTGGAAACTTCCATCTTTTGTGGCACATTACCTGAAAGGGCTGTTGTTTGCTGTTGAGTTCGGCAAGGCGAGTAAGGGTTGTGGCGTCACCTTTCCCGCTTACCCCAATTTTCTTTTCATGGCGGTTGGATTCCCCTTTCTCATAATCAGGAGTAATCAGTCCAAAAATGTAAAGTTCGGTGTGTTTGTTTTTAGTTGTCATCTTTTCAAATCTCCAAATCTCAAATTTTTAGCCGCGTATTGTTCACGGGCCAGATACACATATATCCGCCTCCCACCTGGCCTGCCACTTACATTCCGGCACGGGGTGCTACAGGAGGGGGCCACCCCCCTACCCCCCATTAACCATCATCGTCCATTGATCTGCTTCAAGCTGCTTGACCACAAACTTGTCAAAGTCTGCGTCATCCAAGTCCCCGATATCATTATACTCTGGACCGGAGTAGTCAGGCTCGGACAGATAGAGGTCATCATCCTTAAGAAGCTTATCAAGTTCCTCTGCCTCAGTCACACTGAAGTTGTATACCATCTTTACTCTCTCTCCTTATTATATCTTTATGTCTCGACCAACTCGATAGTTAGCCTTCTGACCATCACACCACGATCACCATCCGTTCGGGCTTGGGATTGAAGTAAGGACGCTGACCATTTCTCTCGTCTGTCATCCACAGACGGGGCACCTTGCATCGCTTTGGCTTAGGTGCCATCATGTCTGTCAGGATGATCATCGCGTCGTACTTGCCCTTGGTATCATTGACGTACTTGGTTGGAGCATCGAAGCACGTTCCACCGCACATCACCCGCTTCCACTCTCGCTTCTGACCTTTCTTCCAAGTGTAAATGTGGTCTTCACCAACCCTGCTATCGAAGGGGATGATATCGAATTCAACAATGTCTGCCAGCTTGTTCAACTCAGCGTAGAACTTAACCAGCATCGAATCATCTACCGAACCACTCTGGTCGATGCAGACCGCAATCCGCGACTCGCGTCGGACCTTCTTGCCCGCGTGAATGTAGGGGAAGCGCTTGTTCAATCGCTTGACTGTGGACCGCTTGTCAGCCTTGATGGTCGCTCGGCAGAACCAAGAGAGCACCCGCCGCCAATCAACTGTGGTCTTGATGCTTTCCATAATCAACTTCTTGGCGTGTCCACCAGCCGACCCGAAGCCTCGACCCGATGCAGCCTCTTCAGTTGCCTTCTTAATTGTTTCCTTCATTCGTTCTTTGGCAATCTCGTTGGCAGTCGAGCCCGCCTCATCCCAGCCACTGTGATCATCGAAGTTGCCCCCGCCACCACCACCGGCACCCTCTTCATCCGAGGAGCCAGAGCCTTTGCCTTCGCCCTCGCCTTCCTCGTCACCCTCGCCTTCCCCTTCACCGTCGCCAGACTCACCCTTTTCACCGGACTCGCCTTTCTCACCCTTCTCGCCTTGTTCGCCCTTCTCGCCTTTGTCAGACTCTTCGGTGTTCTCTCCGTCTTTCTTCAACAATTCCAAGTACTTCTCAGCGGACAGGTAGTGGTCGTACTCAGCGAACTGACCTTCACCGGGCATGCAAGCACCTTCTGGCAGCCAATCGCGGTATTGACCAGCCCGAGTAATCAGCGAATTAATCGCGAGGTCAGTAGCGATGTTCCAAGCCATGTGGTTCACACCGTCTGGACGACGGCTGGACACATGGTCGAAAACCAAGTGGTAGAACTCGTGAATCAAAACACCCTTTCGCTGCACTTCCGGCAACCCTTCAAAGAACTCAGGGTTATAAACCATTTCAAACGACTGAGTATCAGGGTTGACCCTGACACCAGCAGTTGGAATCCCTGTGGAAGCTTTCTTGTCAATGCGACGGGACAGAGCCGCGAAGAACGGCTCATCCTGAAGCAGCTTGACAATCTCTTGGTTCAGGCTGTAGGGTCTGTGTTCCATATCTCTCCCCCTTTCCGCCTAGATCATATCAAACTGAGCGCTGGTGTCAAGCCTTTTCGACCATTATATTAACTTCTTTACAATTCTTCATAATTGATTAATATTTTTTGGTCTCGCTCTAGGAGCTACCCTTATTAAAAAGCTTGAAACGGCGAATACGAGCCTTCTTTTTCAAGATCAACTCTGCTCGGAGCTTCTTGCGAATCAGGTCAAACTCCTCTGTCACAGGATCTTTGCCACGATGATCCGCCTTACAATGCGTAACACCGTGTTTCTTGATATAATTTTCGATCATCTTAATCTGTTTACGTCGATCCACTTTTCTATCTCCTCTAGGGCAGGCCCTAATGTCTGGCGCTTGAAACGCCGATTATGCAACCAAGTCCGCGATGAACAACCCGAACGGAGTGCCGTTGATTGTGGTCCCGTGCAGACCATCGAGAACCTTCTCGTTCGCTGCGGCAACCTTGCCCCAGAAATGAACCGCCAACTCAGCCGGCAATTCGCCAATGTAATCAGCGAGATGCTGAACCTCGGTTTCAGTCAGAACTTCCCTTTCTGCGAGAACCACTTCGAACTTCTCGTTCAAAGCGTTGTAGTCATTGACCGACAAGCCCTGAACCTTCTCAGCGCCATCCTTCAGAATGTCTTCGGGAGTGACCAGATCTTCCCACTTCTCAGCGAAGTCTTTGAAAGCAACCGAACCTTCGAAGCCGATGTATGCCACGCCCAAGTGGTAGACAGTATCAAGGTTTTCCTTGCCTTCCAGCAGCTTGCCACTGGTCAGGCAATCCGAGAACCGGTGCCACGACCGACGAGAGGGGTAAATCTTGTTGGGCTCGGGGTCTTCAATGTGCTCAAGGTGATTACGATTCTGGTTGATGAAGTCCCAAACCAACTTGTGAACGTTGCCGTTCGCCCAAGTCAGCCAATCCTCAACCGTGGGCTCGATATCGAATGTGACCCAACGGTCAAGCTCGGCAGGATCCATCTCGCCAACCTGATAGTTGGCACCGTGCTCGCCACCATTGGTAGCGGCGACAACCAGCGTATCGGGGTGCAGATGCCAGCCGTTCAGCTTGCGGCTATCAGTCAACTCGAAAATGCCCTGGCGAACTTCCATCGTCGCCCGGTCAACCTCATCGAGGAACAAGAGAACAGCCTTGTCACAGGCTTCCTTGAACCAATCAGGAGCATTCCACTTGGTGGTGTCTCCGTCAATGACCGGCAGACCCATGAGGTCACCTTCGGTCATCTGTGACGCACGTCGCTCAACGACGGGTCGATCAAGATCCCTTCCGATCTGATAGACCACTTGGCTTTTGCCAACGCCGTGACGTCCGCGAATCAGGACCGGCTTGCGGTCTTCAAGCACGTAGCCGACGACCTTGTTAAATGTTTTGAAATCGATTGCCATGCTTGAAAACTCCTTGGGGTATCTCTCCCCTCTTTCCGACTACATTATAGCAAATGAGACAGTAGAGTCAAGCGTTTTTTGCATTTATTTTGCAATCTTTACAATTCTTCACAATTGAATAATCAATAATAAGTATTGACTTATCCCCCCCAAAGGGGGGAAATACACGCCACAATCCGCACCACATGCGCTCACAGGCTCTGGGAGACAGGATAAGCCAGCTACCTCATCTTGTAACCTTTCACTACCACGACACTTTCTCCCACTTGGACCCACTTCATCCCCTCATAATAAATACTTACCCACACTTGATTAGTTCTGAGGCACAGATCCAAGTAGTCATCTCTTCTGTTCCTCTTCGGACTGCCCATCTCACCAGAACTTCTCTATCTTTTTGTTCTAATACTACTCCTCTATCCTGACCATAACCAAGGTCTGACCAGTAAGAGTTTGGTTCTATATCGTATTTAATAAAGTCGCCTCTTTTAAACTTCATTTTATCTGGTAGGTGTTTATATTTCATTTTCTTAAACGAAGATCTTCGGCATAGTGCCATTCATGTTGGTGCTGAGTAGCCCACATCACACGATGAACAGGGACGATGTTATCTCCCTTATCTCTTACCTCTAATACTATTCCTCTTAGTTTATCTCTATTTAGATAAGAGTTTGGTTCTACATCCATTCTTACTATATCACCTTTTTTAAATTTCATTTTTATGTCTCGGCAGAGTCGTTGAGATAGTTTATAGCAGATGCTAGAACCGCAGCGTTATCTTTGAAATTGCCCAAGCCTAGATTACAGTTGTTACACAACAAGCCACGCACTTTTCCCGTGGTGTGACAATGGTCAACTTTCCAGGCTCCAACACCTCGCGGCTCATCTGTGCCACAGATTTTACAAGTGTGGTTCTGGCTTTCCAGCATCACCTCATAATCTTCCAGCGTGATGCCATACTTTTTAATTAATTGTTGGGAGCGCCTATGGTTTTTATTTAATCTATTCCACAATCTACTACGATTCTTTCTACGCTCTTTCTTGGCATCGTAGTTTTTATTTTCGCTCATCTTCCCCAATTCTCACTATCTCTGTTGACATAACCCAGCTTACTTCATGTATGTCTGCTCTATAAACCTGTATCACTTGGATATCATCTGTTCCTATCTCTGATGATAGATATTGGATATCTACTATGACTCCTGTGAAGTCTTCTAGAATATGTTTTACTAGATCGCCTCTTTTATAATTCATTTCTTTATGTCTCGGCTAAAACGAGAGAGGCAGGGTGGTTAGCCCTGCCTCTCCGAACACAAGTTAAGTCAGCAACTCAAACTCTTTAGCGTTCTTGTTCCAATTATACACAATGTTATTCTTTTCGGCTCCTCTGACTTGCGGCAGAAAAACCACCTCGTCAATGATGCTCGTCGTCTTTTTGGCATAGTCGGTGTTGCAATACTTAAGTTCATCAAGCATTGTGCGACGAGTCTTTTGCAAGGTCTTTTCCGGCTTCTTGGTGTTAGTCGGAACTCTAACATGAGTCATTACCTTGATGGTCATTGGATTGGTGGCTTGGTTTCTGCCGATCTCCATAGCCCGCTCCAGACCCGCGCCAAAAACAACTCCGCGATAAGCACGATAGGGCTGCAACACATAACATTTATCGCCTCTTGAGTTCTTACCACTAGTAAGAGTAGCATCACCCCACTGCGCCTTGGCTTGATCTTCCATCTCCCAACCTTCATAATTAATAGATGGCAAAACCCGAACTGCGTGCGCCCCCAAGGCTTCAGCAATTACTGCCTTATAGGAAGTCCCAGAAAGGCTGCCTCCGTACATATTTTTAAGCAACGCACGCGCAAGATTGTGTGTGCGGTCTGTATCTCCTGCCAAATGAGCAAAAGAACCAAGCTTGAGATGATCTTGCAAATACATAACAGCATCGTTTCTAGCGCTCTTCTTTCTTGGTTCATGCTGATTTTCAGCGTGCAAATAATCAAGCCGAGCAACCTCATTAGAAAACTTCACCACATGCACAATAAAGTTGTCAAGTTGCTTGGGCTTTCCTTTGTCATCCGCTTGTTCGGTCAATTTTTTCTGTGCCAGGAGGCGATGGTGACCCGATAAAACAACAAACCTATTAACACTACTATCCCACTCAACGGTGGGGGCAATATTTAGTCCATTATTAAAAATACTAATCGCCAATTCCGAAACGTGACCCTCAACAGTATCAGTTTGGCGACATTGATTTCTGCGATTGCTAATATCAATATCACCCCACGTTACCTCGATGGCTTCTGCTTCAACTGTTCCATTATACCTTTTTACATTCTTCTTCCACCCTGGAACGAACTTCTTTGTGGAAGTGGTGAAATTTTTCTTTCCAAATTTATAACTTTTTGATGCCATTCGGCACCTCCTATATGCCCTAATCACGGGCGGCTAAAGTTGTCCTATAAGAACTTTGTTCTATCGGCGAACTGTTCTAAGCGGACAAACGGGTTGCCTCTAAATGAGGACTTTTTGTACTTCATTAGTACAATTACTATTGTACAGTATATTTTAGTACCTGTCAACTGTTTTCTTCACTTTATTTGTTGTCTCCAGCAACTCGTCCCCTCTTCAGCCAAGGATCGGGATCGTTAAGCCGCCACATCGCCATCAACTCGGTAGATCCATCGGTCCACAGAACTTTACAGAACTCTGTAGTGCAGTCCTCGTATTCCTGATCTGGCTGTATTTGCACTTTAATGACTATCCCGTAGCCAAAATCATACTCAACCAAATCGCCTTTTTTAAACTTCTTCTTGCTCATTTGAGTTTAAGTATGACTCCTGGCTTCCAAGATGTGCTCCCGTCCTTCCA
>Ga0080013_1005454_pt1 | contig 11854 bp, 21 predicted proteins | sample ETNvirenome_6_85_FD_69236 | JGI IMG/M metagenome (GOLD analysis project Ga0080013, IMG submission 69236) | Marine viral communities from the Pacific Ocean - ETNP_6_85 (SPADES assembly) (version 2) | ecosystem: Environmental > Aquatic > Marine > Oceanic | place: Pacific Ocean | collected 2013-06-19 | reverse complement strand
ATGATCGCGGCGAACACAACGGAGTATTCGCTCTTGAACGCTCTGATAACGGCGCACACCTTGGTAGTTGCGGTAGGAAGTATCGTCCAATTCAGATGGATGAGATGTTTGACATTCTGAATACAGCCAGCGATAAGGTAGGCGGTATTGAGCACAAAGGATTTACCTTTGCTGGGGATGGCAAACGAGTCGTTGTTCAGTCCAAGCTCGGTGAGCCGATTGACGTTGAAGGTGATAAGGTAGATGGTTACTTCTACACTGTCATTGACAATACTGGAATGAGCTCTAACAAGTGCGCTCCTTCTACTACAAGGATTGCTTGTGATAACGCTCTTCACTTGATTGAAAAGCGCCGCGGAGATAATCTTCGTCACTCTCAAACCTTCGACGCTAACGTCGAGCGTATGGTTAGTCGGATTGTGCACAACATTGATGACTTCAAGGGGTTCAACAACACTATGGAGTTCTTGAAGAACAATAAGTTTTCACGCAACCAGATGGTCAAGCTTACTCAGAAGCTTATTCCGGTTGAGAAAGATGAGTCTACTCGCAGAATTAATCAGCGTGAGGGTATCGTTGAACTCTACGAGAGTGGTCGAGGTAACGTCGGAGAATCTCGCTGGGATGCTCTGAATGCTTTCACTGAGTTTGAAACTCATAACCGGAAGCAGTCTCCTGAGAAGCTCGTGAGGTCCCTGATGGGTAACACGCTCTCGACTAAAGCACTTCGCGTGCTTAAGCAGCCTAAGATCCAGTGGGCGGGATAAATATTCACAGAACATACATCCCGGAGTCCTCTTTAGGGCCCGGGGTGTTAGTTCAAACATATTACGAATTTGAAAAATATATTCCTTGCATAACAAAAATGCGAGTATATTATGTAGATAATGAAGTAGTTGGTAAGGATATAGCAGATGATCTGGATATATTTTGCCACCTTTATCTTACAAAGTTAGTAACAGAGGAGTTAAGTGAAATAGACAATGAGTGGTAAAATTGGAGAATACACGTTTGAACTAGATGCTACCTTAAGTAGAATTGATGTTTATCAAACCGGTGAGGGGTCTGAACCATCTTGGTACATTCCTGTAGGCCGTGATATTGACGAAAAGACCTTCCATTATGAAATAATGGACTGGTACTCGAAAAGGGTGGAAAAATCATAAGGAACTCTACTATAATCATAGTATGACGTTGGAACTTACGAAAAGCGATAAGGAGTACGCAAACCAGCATGGACTTACGTACGGAGAAATGCGTGACTTTAAAGAGGATATGATTCGGGAGGAGGAAATGATGAGGTCTTTCTACGAGCAGCAGGAGAAAGAGCGCGCCGATTTTGAAAATTCACCTCAATCTATTTACGCAGCATGGTAACTTGTGGATGTGGAAGACATGTTGAAGAAGAAAGAGTCGAGTACGGATTTAAAAATTGCGCTGCGTGCGCGCATGCAGGCCCTGACGTCTCTAGACCGAAAGGTCGGATGGTATATGGTCATAAGACCGGTGCAGAAATTGAGATACTTTCAGAGGAGAGTTGGAATGAAAATAAAAAGTATTTTATTCCGAATGGGGCGAGGTCGGCAGTAAAGAATTTTAGTCGCAACGTCTGTTCATAAGAAGAGCCTCGATTTTATCGAGGCTCTTTTTGGTTTCGACTTTATGCTTGGCTAGTTCAGCCATTATACTAATGCAAAAAAACAGTATGCCAAGTCCTATTATTGTGCGAGTCCATCTGGCCTCGTCATGACTCATTACTTATCGTCTTTATCCTCGTCGTCGTGCTCGTCTTCTTCGTCAGAGCTAAGCTTCTTAACCTTCTTCTTAGCTTTTGCTCCGTGAGCAGTCTCTTCATCATGCTCTTTAATGACAACAACTCTAGCCTCATCAGCAGGTACAGAGACCAATTGACCTTTGTACCTTACATAATACTCCTCAATGACTCCATCACTAGTTAAGCTATGATCAACTACAGCAAACTCTTCATCTTCTTCACCCAGACCTGGATGTGCAATTGTCTTCGCTCAGGTATGCTGAACAGCGTCAGCTGCGCTATTAATAAAATTTTCATTTAATTCGCTCAAGATCGCATTTGCTGCTTTATCAAATTCACTCATGGTAATATTATTTATTGCAACCGTATTGATAATCTAGAAAACACTCTATAATTACAGAACGCTCCTATAGTTCAACGGATAGAACAAGGCACTTCTAATGCTTAGATCCAAGTTCGAGTCTTGGTAGGAGTACCATTAGTTGAAAGATAAACAACAGATACTATAATAAAACAAATGGAAGAGAGTACTGGAATCATCGTAGACTATTCTGATTGGACTGACAAGCCGCCATCAGCACGCGGAACCTTTTCATACGGATATACAACAGTAATTTATATTCCAGCTCCGGATCATATACTAGCTCCACACCCTAGGTTAAAAACAACACATACTCTTCCTAATGGAGATGTTATTAGTGTAGGATAAAGGAACCACAATATAATAAAAGCATGAAGAAAGAATATTTTGAACTTAGAATTTTTATTTGTTTTGTCATTACCTTACTGTATGTTAACTATACGGTATGGGCTAACAAAAGCGAAGAACCAGAACCCGTTCAAGTCGTACAAGAAGAGATCCTCAAGGGGTTTGAGGTTCGAATTGTTAACGATCACGCAAATGAACGCCTAGAAGTAACAGAGACTCTAGGCCAAGCGCTAGCTTATATTGAAGAATACTCGATGCATCATGATGATCTCATAGCATTTGACCTATCTACAGGAGCTAAAGTAGCTAGTAGTGGTAAAGGCGTTGGAGTCATTCATACGGGATCTTTTGAATAGCGCTTGTAGCTCAGTGGTTAGAGCACACGACTCATAATCGTTAGGTCCTGGGTTCAAATCCCAGCGGGCGCACCACTTTAACTTTGAAAATAATAAACTATAATATATTTGGGAGTGTAGTCCAACGGCAGAGACAGCGGACTTAAAATCCGTCCAGTGCGGGTTCGACTCCCGCCACTCCTACCAATTTTTATGAAAGAACATATATCATTAATACCACCATTAACTATTCTACTATTAGTATTACTTGCTTCATTCGCAGACGCGCAGCGAAATAATCCACCGCCACATTCACCAATGCTTATTAAGCCTAAGATGCATATACCTGTAAAGGTTACTAAACCTAGCCCGTTGGAGAGTCCTAAGGTCCAAGATAAGTTACTTAGCTTATTTAAATCATCTAATAAGAAGAGCAGATTGCTAGGCTATAAAGCTGTAAGAGATAAGTTTAAATCAGGTGAGCTTAAAACACCTGATAGGCGCTTGTATAGAATTATAATTGGCAGAGCTGTTGATTACCATCTAGGGGAATTGCAGAGTCATATCGAAGATATTGCTGAGCCCTCGGCGCTTAGAACAGAAGGGCCGACCAAATACAAACAATTTAACAAACTGTATGGTGAGTGGTTCATAGCAGCTCTAAATGCACGCGAGATGGCACAAACAGATTGGCGGGGTCGAGGTGAAGACGGTACCTTTGTAAAAATGGAGAACGAGGTAAAGGAATGTTTTGAGCTATTCACACAAGCAGCAAGCAGCTGGGAAAAGATAAAAGACAGCTATGATATTACTACATTGTATGATACATGCGAAGCAATTAACGAGTGTAGAGCAGAGATATCTTGGTGTGACGGAGAGACAGATTTCGAAAAAACGCCCATTGAGAGATTGATTGGAGCTGTTGAAGGCGGACAGAAGCTGAAGCAAACTCTAGAGAGAATCGATAGCTTTGATAGGCAATTTAAAGACTATGCAAACGCGGAGTCTTTTAACCAGCAACAAGCATGGGCTAAATCTAATCAACGCGAGATGGCATCGCTTATAAACAAGGACCGAATGAGAATGGGGCTAGAATGTCTTAAGCTAGATCCACTACTATGTAAGGTAAGCACAGAGCATTCACAGGACATGGTACTGAGGCAGTTCTTTTCTCATACGGGATCAAATGGCAAAAACTTTGAAACACGAGTAAGAGATGTAGACTGGAACGGCGGAATATGGGACGAGTTACTTTATTCAGGGTCACAGGCTGCTAAAGATGTTTATCAGTTTTGGTGGAAGAGTGAAGATAACAGACCTAAACTCTTTGAAAAACGACTCAATAGAATAGGCGTGGGAATTATTAATAAAACATGGACTGTTGTAGTAGGCTCAACATATGAATTTAGATCTAAGTACTTTATCGTAGAATAAGATAGCATATTGACTAAATATTTAGAATGAAGCCTTTGTATAACTTATTGGGGCTCTTAATATTATTAGTTACACCGTTAGGAGCTCAACAATCCATTTCCAATTATGTTGGATTTGAAGTCGAAAGAGTTCGAGCGAATACCTTAACACTAATTGGTATAAATTCCTCTAGTCAACTCGGAGGAGAACAAACCAGAACAATATCTGATCTGTTTGGTTTTTATAATAATGCAGGGCTAACTCCAACCGGAGACGGCTCTGCAAAAGGTGCTGATATTGTTTGGGTACAAGTTGGAGATAGATGGGAACAGATCTTTTATAATTTTTATGATCTAAAGTTTCCTCCAATGACTACAGGGTGGCGCGCCGTTGGTAGAGGTAATCAAGACATGTCCGGTCTAGTAGTAGAGCGAGGCTTTATGTTAGATTCTAAGCAAGATGAAGATTGGGGGTTGGTTATAGCCGGACATGTTGATCCTAGTACTAAAACAGTTACTGAGAGAAGAGGATTAAGCATTGTTAATAGAGGTACTCCTGTCCCAATAACGTTTAATGAATCTAATCTTCAGGAGTCTATGGGACTGCTAAAAGGAGATCAAAACACTGCTGATATAATTTGGATACAAAATGAAGGAATGTGGGAAGGCTATTATTATGCCATATCAAAAACGTTTCCTCCTTTATCAGAAGGTTGGAAAAAAATTGGGGGAGGTGATCAAAATTATGGTTATCAGTTAATATCCTCTTCTGCATTTATATTACAAGCTAGAGGTAACACTCCTTCAGATAGAGTGCTTAAAATTTGGTCGCCAGCTGGACTTGAATCGCAGCAAAAGATTACTGTAAAGGATGCCCCTCCGAGAACAATAATAGATTGGGATTTAAGAATAGGATTTGGACAAAATGCTAATCGATTATATTTTGTTACTTCGTGGCCTGCTAGAAAAGGTATAAGATATACTACAGAAGTCTGGGAAAATAACAGCTGGCGCTTTTTAACTGGGAGAGATTATGTTGGTGTAGACGGAGCTGAAACATTTACTGACTACGCTGTATTAGGAACAGGACTATATTGGGGTGTCGGGAGGGTTGTAACAGAGTATATCAATTGGTAATCAAAAGGAACTCCTAAAAGGAACTCTGAAAATAACTGTAATCTTTAGTTGAACATAGTGTCAAGAGACGTTATATTATGTGGTAGTAAGAAATACTAAAGGAACTCAGATATAATATAGATAATGCCACAATCCAAAGAACGCGCAGACGACCCAGTACGCGCATATATGAAACAAATGGGTCAGACGGAGCTTCTAACAAAGGAGCAGGAGATTGAGATTTTCAAAACAATTGAAAAATCGCAGAGGAAGGCCTTTAACCTTCTTTGTAAGGATGACAATACCTTGATTCGCTTTACAGAGCTCGGACGAGATGTTCTCGCCGGCAGAGAAAAGTTTGAAGACTTTATCGATTGCGACTCGAAGGAGAAGTTTATGAAAGGCTTGCATAAACTTGTATCTACTCTAGAGGAGTTAGATCATACAGACGTAAAGCGAAAGACTCTTTATAAAAGATTCCAGCTCAAGCAGTCAGTTATTGAGGGGTGGTGTGATGAGCTTGCACAGCGAGGTAACGAAAGTATGATTAAGTCTCTTAAGAGTTTACGCACAGCAAAGGATGATATGGTCAAGGCTAATCTGAGACTAGTTGTCGCAAATGCTAAGAAATATACCAATCGTGGTGTTGCTCTGCTTGATCTTATTCAAGAAGGTAACTTAGGTCTAATTAGGGCTGTTGAGAAGTTTGAGTACAAACGTGGATATAAGTTTTCAACTTATGCGACCTGGTGGGTTCGACAAGGTATAACCAAGTGTGTTGGAGAGACTGGGAGGACGATTCGTGTGCCTATGCATATGATTGATACTATCAATAAAGTCTTCAGGATTCAAAGACAGCTTGTACAAGCTGGTGGCTGCGAGCCGTCTCCAGAAGAAATAGCTGAGGAGATTGATCTGCCTGTTAGTCGAGTTAAGACTATTCTTAAGGTAGCAATGCATCCTATATCGTTGCAGACTCCTGTAGGCGACGGCACAACTACTATTGCTGATTTTATCGAAGATGAGAAAGAAGATAACGGTATTGATCCTGAAGCCTTGACAGGTATCAGAGATAAAATTGCTGATGCAATTTCTACTCTAAACGAACGAGAGATTGGAGTAATGGAGATGCGATTTGGAATGACTGATGGAGTCAGAAGAACTCTAGAAGAGGTAGGAGATAGGTTCCAAGTTACTCGTGAGAGAATTAGACAGATTGAAGCAAAGGCAATCCGGAAACTTACTAACCCCTTGAGGCTTGAAAAGCTTGAGAGATTTACCAACGCAGCTTAACGAACTAGCCTATAATAAAGGTATGAAGAAGCTTTTAATTGCACATTGTGTTGACGTGATATGCTGGTTTACTCTAGGATTGATTATAGGCATCTTCTTTTTTTAATAAGTATATAAAGATGAAAAAAATAAAGTCCATTTTATTCGCAGTAATAGCAGCAGCTTCACTCTCCTCTTGCACACTTGATAGTGCTAGCTTTGGAGTAAGTGCTGTCAGCTATCCTTCATACATTGAAGCGAGACCTGTACGTCGTCATCAACCAGCCGTCTATCGTGTACCTGGATATTATCGATATGATGTTCGTCCGGACTGGATGAGGTATGGAGGCAATTGGGTTCCAGCACGTCGTTATTATCGTCGTTAATTTTATGTACAAGTATATTGTCTTACTAATAACGCTATCAACTACCTCCTGTGTTACTAACTGGGAGAGAAATAGAAAGCTTAACGATGAAATCTTTTATGAGTATTTGGTCAAACCTATGATGGGTCAAGATGGACCGGAATGCTCTACAGCTGGATCTGTAAAATAATTATGTTAAATGCAATCAAACTAACTGGTATTTGCCTCCTAGCAGCTATTGCTACTGTTGTAGTAATTGGTGGGCTAGTAGCACTCATGGTATTTGGTACTATCTTTCTTGGCGCAGGTCCATATTAGCATTAAATATCGTCATGTACGAATATTACGCAGAGTTGAGAAGAGTAGTAGATGGTGATACAGTTGATGTAACCATTGATTGTGGATTTAAAATGCACATTAAGGAGCGTGTGAGATTGAAAGGGATCAATACACCTGAGTGCAGAACGAGAGACTTAGAGGAGAAGGCGAGAGGGTTAGCAGCTAAAGATAGACTTATTGATATCTTAGCTTCGTGGGGTAATAAAATGGTCATTAGAACTTCAATTGATAAGAAGGGTAAGTTTGGTAGATTGTTAGGGGAGCTTATAAGCCCTGATAAGGAAGAAAATAATGCTAATAAGATGCTTCTAGAAGAAGGGCATGCTGTAGAGTATCATGGAGGTAAACGATAATGCCGTTTAAGTCAGAAAAGCAGAGACGTTTTCTTCACGCTAATGAACCTGAGATCGCAAAGCGATGGGAGAAGGATTACGAGAATGAAGAGGAAGATGATAAAGAGGAGGAGGATGAGGAGACCTTTGACGCTGCAGTTAAAAACATTATTCAGTCACTAGATTAATTAAGCCAACTTAGCTTCAATGGTAGAGCTCTCGATTTGTAATCGAGTGGTTGTCGGTTCAAATCCGACAGTTGGCTCCATAACCTTTTGATACTTATAAATGAAAGTCCTTAGGGAATATTAATAAATATTAGTATGAACAAGGAGGAAAAAATCAGTAAAATAATGAAGCTTGTTACAAAAAGATCCTCCGTTGATGAAGATAAGCTAGATACGTTTAAAGAGGTTTTGGAGAGCTTAAACGACAACGCGTTGAATAAATTTGTAGCAGGTATAGTCTTTGCAGAAAAGCCATTTAAGTCTAAGAAGAAAATCTGGCGTATCGAATAAATAATTACATGTCCGATATCTACAATAAGAATGCTAGAGAAAAAGCATTACTTGAAGAAGCTTATACTAACATCTACAAAGAAGGTAATTATAGTGCCAATGATCTTCGACTTCAACAAATACAGATTGGTTCACAAGTCATGTGGGATGGAATGATGAAACGTGGTCAAGTTGAAGAGGTAGATCTAGAAAACGGAGTTGCTGTTGTATATGATGAAGATGGAGGGGAGCATATTGTAGAGTTAGGCGACTTTGATGTTGTTCTTCCTGTAGAAGACGGAGAGTTTAAAGTAGATCTACCAGACGGTACAAGTTTAAATTTTGATTACGATGATGATAAAAAGAAGAGGTTAGGTTCATCGCGCCCTGCACGTTCAGCGGAAGAGAGAAGATTAGCTACAGCAGAAGGAGGTTATATGGTAGGTAGAGGAGACCCTCGAGTTAAAAGACCAGAGCGTACTCAATTTGCTATCTCAGGAGATGAAGAAGAGCCACGCGAGTATCCCGGACCATCCGAGGTACAGCAGAAGGAGAATCACGCCAAGGGTGTTAAAATGGCTCTTGAAGCATTAGAGATGTTTAAAGATGAGCTTCATGTTGATGGCCACCCGGAAGATGTTAATGTTAATGAGCTAGCTGATGCTCATGATCAATTAAGTAGAGCATTACATTGGCTCCTAGACGAGACGGATGTAGAATATATCATTGGAGGTCGCGCGACACAGAGATCAGAAGCTCAATCCCAAAAGGAAGATTTTGGAGGCCACGATCGCGAGTCGTGGCATGAATTCATGCGTGACTACGAAGAACACGGCAATTAGCCTGTTGACATCTGAAGGAACGACCGTATAATTAGGCATATGAAAAAGCTAGCAATTGCACTGTTGGGTCTCTTTGTAGCTACAGCACAAGCAGAGACGAAATATACGTTGACAATGTCAGGAGTAACGTGAGCAGGATGTAAAAATGATGTCAGGTCGGCATTAGTAAAGTCATTCAAAGCAGTAGATGTTACTATTGAAAAGGGAGAGGATAGAAAGCAAACTGTAAAGTTTACATCAGAAGATAAAACTATTACTAGAGGAGAGCTAAAGAAAGCTATCAACAACAGAAAGTATATCGTGTGGAAGGTTCGTAAGGAGAAAGAAGATGATGATGAGGATGATCCATCTGTCAATCTTCCAGATCAATACGAAGATGGTTCATGGCATTTGCTCCTTCTAAAGAATCACACTCCTTATATTCAAGCTTAATTGGTAGATTGGCATGTTGAGTGAAGGTACCCACTAATAATATTGGCGGAGAAATAGTTAAGGATAATGAAACTTATCTATTGAAAGACAATAAGCTCCTTAAAAACTTAGTAGTTAGCAGTACACTCCTACTTCCTGGAAAAGAAACAAGAGGACATAGTCATGATGGCCAAGAAGAAGTTTATTTCTTTCAGTATGGATATGGGGTGATGACTCTCGGTGATGAAACGTTTCCTGTAGCTGGAGGAGAGACAGTTCTAATTCCAGATGGAGCGTTTCATAAGGTAAAGAATACAGAGAAGTATCCTCTCTATTTTGTTTGTGTATTTGACGGTAAGCGTTATGAGTAGTTTTAAAGTATTGTTGATCATAATTTTAATGTTCTTAATTTTATTTTGGATTCATGAATCTACATGGATGGAAGAGAACTGGCCTGAGATTGAAATGGACTTCTTCTGGAATGATGGTCAAATTGACGTTGACGTTAAATGATCATAAGGAACTAGCATATAATAGTATTTGACAAGTGAGTATAAACACGGTTAAGCCTTCCATAAGTCATAAAATAATCGAGGAAGGTGGGTCCAGTCTAGAGCCCTCAGAGAATTCTAGCAAGGAGATGGCGAGATTAACCTACGGGTTGGCCAGCGCCTTCATAGCTTGTCCGACAAGACAGAAGTGGTAAGACACTTTACGCTTTATCCCTGTGGCGCGGGGGACATCTCCTCTAAACTTTAAAACATATGAAAAACAAACTGCACAGACTTTGCATTAAGCTTGGATGGTATCGAGAGATCTACAATGGTCATTTCGATATTGGTAAGACGTTAGTAGGTACTCATTTCATTATTGGTGACTATGAACCTCTGACATTGAAGCGGTGCATTGAGCTTGAGAGAGGATATCATCAGGAGAGTTATATGAAGATGGAGCATGATGTTCATCAAAAGGCGCCCTCAAAGCTTCTCATTGGAGCAGCAGCGCTAGGTGCAGCATTTGCAACCAGCTGTGATAAAGCAATTGAGGATGAGAAGATTACATCACCTAGTCCTCCGGCACAGCGATTCGATCCCCCTCACTCCTAAAATTTTCAAAAATGAGTGCGGAACCGGCGCGTTTCAGCATTCGGCGACAGTCCGCAGAGAAATGACAAACATGAAGAGTCTTCCCTATCTTCTTGTAACGGTCATATAATTCCTTTAGAGCCTCAATACCTGACATGTCGCAAATACGGGCTTGAGACATGTCAATAATGATAGTATTGGTCTCCGGATGGCAGCTGATAAGATCGGTAAAATCTCGTACAGATCCAAAATAGATTGGGCCCTGTACACTGTAGCGGCGCTCGTGTCCGGTATCGCTTTCAAGGTTTACAACCACATATTTTGAGCTTTCCCAAGCAAAGACTAGTGCGGATAGAATAACACCTACAAATACAGCTAGAGCTAGGTTGTGAAGGAAAACAGTGACAAGAGTCACGGAAAGTATAATTAGAATTTCTGAGAAAGGTACCTTACCGAAAGTTCGCAGAGAGGACCACTCAAAGGTACCGATGACTACCATAAACATAACACCCACGAGGGCGGCGATCGGTATCTTAACGATTATAGAACTAGCAAAGACGATAAAGAGGCCAAGAGATACTGCAGCTACAATTCCAGAGGTTCGACCTCGTCCCCCGGATTTGATATTTATCAGTGACTGACCAATCATAGCGCAACCTCCCATGCCACCGAACAGACCGGAAAGGATATTAGCTCCGCCTTGAGCGGCACACTCACGGTTACCTTTACCTCGGGTTTCTGTCATTTCGTCGATAAGTTGCATAGTCATTAATGACTCAATCAACCCGACAAGAGCTATGGTTAAGGCTATAGGGAGTATTGATTGAAAAAGGTCCCAGCCCCATGGTATACCGGCAAAATTTGCGATGGGTGGAAAGCTGTTGTCTAAGGAGCCATCACCACCACCATCCTTAAGAACATCGGCAATCGTCCGAGTATCGAACACCCCGAGAGAGCAGAGACCGCCAATGAGCAGGATGGCTGCTAGCGCAGAAGGAATTGCTTTAGTCACCTTTGGTAGAAAATGCATGATAAGCATAGTAGCAGCGACCAATCCGAGCATCAGCCACAGCTCAGGACCCTGTAACCAGCTGTTGACTAAGCTACCATCAGCTGCAACACCTGTTAATTTTTTGAAAAACCCTAGTTGTCCAAGACATATAACGATAGCTAGCCCGTTAACAAAACCGATCATCACTGGGTACGGTACCAGCCGGATAAAGCGACCGAGTTTAAGAGCACCAGCAACAAGTTGAATAACGCCTGCAAGGATCAGGGTGATAAAGAGATATTTAAGCCCCATTTCAGTACCGCCATGGCTCTCGCCAAGTTGTACTGCTTTAGCGGCTACAATAGCAATAGCGC
>Ga0080013_1005452_pt1 | contig 11860 bp, 10 predicted proteins | sample ETNvirenome_6_85_FD_69236 | JGI IMG/M metagenome (GOLD analysis project Ga0080013, IMG submission 69236) | Marine viral communities from the Pacific Ocean - ETNP_6_85 (SPADES assembly) (version 2) | ecosystem: Environmental > Aquatic > Marine > Oceanic | place: Pacific Ocean | collected 2013-06-19 | reverse complement strand
CATCCAATCTTGAGACTACCGCACGTATATATCCACAGGTTGCTGGCAGTATAGCAGCACCATACAGAGCATGGAATGAACCTGCTTCAGCAAGTGCTTCTGGTCTTATTACTAAGATTGCACAGTGGAGTCTGGATAACTGGGGTGAGGACGTAATAGCAAATCGTAGTGGAAGTAACATATTCTACTTTGATTCTGATGCTTCAGTTACTCCTGAGAGAGCCACGTCTGTTACAACTTCTCCTGTCAGTGTAAACTCAATTATTATTTCTCCCAATGACCGTCATCTTATTGCACTGGGAACCAATGAGTATTCACCTTCAGCTACTGTTAGCGGTACATTCAATCCCATGCTGGTACGCTGGGCTGATCAGGATGATCGTACCAACTGGGTTCCTTCAGTAGATTCAACTGCTGGTGAGGTTGTACTAACAGATGGTACAGAAATTATTGGTGCTGTTCGATCAAAGAATGCTATTAATATATGGACAGATAATTCATTATGGTTAATGGAATTTGCAGGACCGCCCTTTACCTTCCGGTTTCAACAGGCAGGTACGAACTGTGGTTTAATTGGTTCTCATGCAGGAGTAGACTATAATGGTATAACTTACTGGATGGGCTATAATAACTTCTACAGATTTACAGGTCAGGTTGAAATAATTCCATGTACAGTACGTAGATATATATTTGATGATATCAATACCTCTTATTATTCCAAGGTATATGGAGGAATCAATTCAGAGTTTAGAGAAATTATCTGGTTGTATTGTTCTAATGGGGAAACAGAGTGTGATAAATATGTCATATTTAATCCAGAAGATAATTACTGGATATATGGAGAAATGATCTTTACAACCTTTGCAGATAAAGAAGTTTTTGGAAATACAATTACTACTGGTGTTACTGCTTCTGGAAACAACATTTATAATAACGAACCTGTATCAGTTTTTACCGCAAGTGGATCAACAATATCATCCTATGTGGAGTCTGGTGACTTTGATATAGATGATGGTAATGCTCTTATGTTTCTGGACAGGGTTATACCTGACTTTGATCTGTCTGGTGGTAAAATTAAAATGGAAATTACAACTAAGAAATATCCTGAACAACCAGATTCGGATGCCATAACAAAAGAATTTGATATTACTAATACAACACAGAAGGTAGACTTCAGAGCTAGAGGAAGGCAGGCAAAGGTTAGGGTATCTTGTGGTTCAAATAATGCCAGTTGGAGATGGGGATCTATCCGACTTGGACTACAGGGAGATGGTGGACGCTAATGGCAAGATACCCTACACTACCTTTTTTGATAACCGATAACGAACTGAAAGAAATGTATAATCAGGTCCAACGCTGGAGTTCCATATTAGTCAATGAACTTGATAGTCGAGATCTGGAAGCGGATTCAAAACCATCAACAAATATTTATGCAGTTACAACTATAACAAATATTGGCAGACCACGAAAAGGAGATATTGCATATTCAGCAAGCACAGGCAAGTATAAAGGATATGTGAGTCTTGGATCAGAAACATCTTGGCAGGATTTAAACTAATGAAGACTTTTGGTGAACATTTTAATTTGATAAATAAAAGTACGCTGTATGGTAATTATAATACTGGACAAGCTATTGATCCTTTTCATCGTAGGTTAGACGAAAAGAGAGAGGAATTTTCAAAGATCAAAAAGATTGGACAGGATGACAGTAACTTTCTTTCTCAACAGACTTTACCACAATTTACTTATGGAAGGTTAAAGTAATGGTGCAAATGACTCCTCCTTCTGGTCCTCCAATGCCACCCTCAAGAACTCCTGTTGTTGGAGATCCCATGCAACAGTTACTGGCAATGAAAGCCAATCGGGGCCAACCACCCGGACAGGTTCCTCCAATGCCTCCTCAACAGCCACAGCAAACAGGGCAAATGCAACCTTCTATGGCACCTCCTCCAGAGGAAGAAGTAAGTTTAAACAAACGTCTGAAGGGGAAAATCGCTGACATGGCAGCACTTCAATTAGCTAACAATGCTATTGGAGAAGATATTCAAAGAGAAGCAGAAGAACAGGATGAATTACAAAAGATAGCCATGATGAATAATCCAGCAATTCAGGATATTGCACGTTCTGCCATTAATCCAACAATGGCGATGGAAAGTGGTGGATTAATCAGACTTGCCGAAGGTGGTAATTTTTCAGGGCAGGTTCCGGGTCAAGGGCATGGGATGGAAGATAATGTTTATATGCCTATAGTAGAGAAACAGAAAGGACAGCAGGTAGCAACACTGGCTGTCAGTCCTGATGAATATGTAGTTGATGCACATACAATGTCTGCCCTTGGAAATGGTAGTGCGGATGCAGGTGCAAAGGTAATGGATGAAGCAATCAAGGATATAAGACAGCAAGCATATGGTACAACGAAACAGCCTAGTGAAATAAGTGGATTGGCTGCTTTAAAACCATTAATAGAAAGGGTTTAGAAAATGTCATTATCATCATTTTTTGGTATTGGAGGTGGGTCAAGGCCAGCCACTCAACAGGTAATTCAAACTTCAAAACTACCTGAAGAAATAGCACCTTTTGCAAAAGAAGTTTTGGAAGAGGCGAAAGCTCTTTATGGATCACAGGTAGATGCTGGTTATACTCCTTATACTGGAGATACGATAGCTACGTTTACTCCTGAACAGGAGAGAGCGCAGAGAGGTTTGGCGGAATTATATGGTAGTTCTGCTCCTATTATGGATGAAGCTCTTGGTCTTACCAGAGGTTTGGGAGAAAAGTTTACTGGTGATATTGCAGAAGAATACATGTCTCCATATCAACAGGCAGTTACCGATATTGAAAAACGTAAGGCAATGGAAGACTTTTCAAGCAGGATTATGCCTCAGTTTGAAAAACAGGCTGTTTCTGCGGGAGGGATGTCAGGTCTTGGTAGCAGAGCAGCGATTCAGGCAGCGGAACTTGGAGGTGCTCAAGCGGAACGACTGGGAGATATACAATCTAAAGGACTTCAAAGAGCATATGAAAGCGCACAACGACAGTTTCAGCAACAAAAAGAAAGAGAAAGAATGCAGGCCGGGGATTTGATGAAAGCTGCTCCTGCCAGAACTGCTGCTGCAATGACAGAATTAGGAGCATTGTCAACAGTTGGAGAACAGAAGCAGGCACTAGGTCAACAGGCTCTTGATGAGGCTTACTACAAGTTCCTGGAAAAACAGGCATATCCGCAAGAAAAGCTGGCTGAATATTCCGGATTTGTTTATGGGAATCCCCTGATGAGTCAGAGAGATGTAACCAAGACAAGCCCAATGGGGCAGGGCCCAGGTATAGGCGCTCAGCTTTTGGGTGCTGGCATGACTGCTGGTAAACTATATTCCCAGGGTGGTGGGTTTGGTGATGGTTTCAGTTGGGCCAAGTTGTTTGGTGGTGCTGGAGGAGGAGGTATAGCTTCCCTACCTATGGTATATAGACAGGAGAATGGACCAGTACTTAAAAGTGAAAGTGCCTTAGGACAATCTCTTGAAAAAGCAAGACTTGAAAGTCAAGCTAAGCAAAGGTTACAAGGAGCAGTAACTCCATTTGATATATGGAGTTCTTACATTTTTGGTTCAGCAGACGAATACAATAGACTGAAAGCGGAAAGGGCAAGAAATCTTCAAGCACTAGAAACTTCCAAAGGAGATCCAATAAAAGCCGAACAAACTATTAAAAAGGATCGCCAGATATTTGCTCATGTTCCAGACTCAGCGGAAACAGGTTCAGTTACAGAAGTACCAACTGAACCAGACAGAATGACACTAGATGAACGTATAAAAGTTTTAGGGCCACAGCTAGGTAGTAGTAGTGTAGGCGAAGGTGCGCTTATGGCACAAGGTCAGTCTGCTAAAGTTAAACCACCTGTTAATCCTTATCGGACTGAGGAGGGTTTACGAAAAATCATGGAAGACCAGTATGCTAAAACAGATGAGCTTGGGAGAACTCAGTTAAGAGATAGAGAATCATTTGCTACAACGGCAGATCAAGAACGAGAAGCTGCTATAGCTGACAGAGCATCCAAGATGAGAGGTGAGACAAGGAGACGAGGAGGTATATTTGGTGAAGACTTTGCTCCTGCTGCCATTCAACAATTACTGGCTGTTACTCCACCAGGTTCTCCTCGTAGAGGTTTGCTGGAAAGAGTGATGTTGGGTGCTGCTTCTGGTAGTGAAGCTCTTACAAAAGCTCAAGATGAAAGAGAAGATGTAATGAGGGATATTGAGGAGGAGGCTGGTACTTCTCGAATAAGTGCAAAAGAAAAATCTCTTACAGCCAGGGCTGCTAACCTAACTCAGAAACAAAAATTAGATCTTAAGAAGTTGACTAATAAATTTGATTTAGAAAAGAAACTTGCAGAACTACCTGCTGAAAATGCAGCACGGATTCGAAAACTAATGTTATCTGATGCAGAATATGAGTTTAAACAGGCTCAAATTAAAAAGGAACTGGCTCTAGCTAAGGAAGCACTAGCGAAAGCTGGTCAAGCGGGTCTGCTAACTCCTAAGCAAACCAATGAATTAAATACAGGATATGATAGGATTGATAAGACTATAACTGGATTGGGTATGATAAAGGGTGAAGCAATTAGTCCAGCAATAGCATCCTATAGAGCAGCGGCTAGAGAAAAGGCTAACAAAGCTTATATAGCAACAAAAAGTACTAATGCGGCAGCAGCAGCATATCGAGGATATATGGAGATATTAGCTACCAAGATAGAAAAAGGTGAAATAAAGTAAGCTTTATATAATTTAAAGGATTAATAATAATGGTTCAGTCGCCATCATTTGATGTAGATAAATACATAGCCGAAAATCCTATTGGTATGGCATCAGGAGTTTCTGGAACACCAGATTCAACTACTGTAGAAACAGGATTTGATGTAGATAAATTCATGGCCGAGAATCCTATTGGTATGCCTGCCGTAGGGACAGGCACAGAAGTAGGAGCAACACCTGAAGCTGATACAGATCAGAAGTTTACAATGGAAGGTCTTGATCGAAACAGGGATTGGTTAAAGAATGCCAAGATAATTTTCAAGAATGAAGAGGGTGAGGACTTCAGAGGATCAAATCAAGAACTTGGATACTGGTTGAGAAACAGACATTCCAAGTTTGCCAACGACTTAACCAACCTTGGTTTGACTGCTATGGATACTGGTGGTTGGTCAGACGAAGTTAAACAGGCATGGGTTGATTCACTGGATATGTGGGATAATACAGATCCTACTGTTGGTTCTTTCTTCAATGCTCTTTATCAGGTTGGCACTGATCCTACAACAGTAGCGGCTGCTGCGGCCACCTTTGGGACAGGTATTCTGCCTAAAATATTTGGTCAGAAAGGTGCGGCTCTTGCGGCTAAGTTTGTTTTTAAGGATCAATTAAAAAAATCATTGATTAAAAGAAAAGTATCTAAAGAGGTAGCTGAGAAGGTTGCCCATAAAAAAGGTGCTGTTGCTGCTGTTGATGAATCCATTTTGAAAGCTTCCCGTAAAGAGGCTGCAAAAAATCTAGCTATTAATCGGGCTGCGGTTGCTTATCCGGTTGGTGTGGCTGAGATGGGTACGTATGATTTAATGCAGCAGTCTTTTGATATTGATGTAGGTAGAGGAAGGGAGGAAACTGATTATGGTCAGGCTGCAATTACAGCTTTGGTTGGTGGTATCCCCTATGCTATTCTAGGTTCTGGTGGATATGTCCCCTTTTTGGGTTCACCCGCTCAAAAACTTATGAAGGGTAAAGCACTAAGAGAAAATAAAGTTTTACAGAATCTTGAGAAAGAAGCAGCTACTCCGCTTAGTCCCCGACTTGATGTTGAAATGAGTAGAAGTGCTGGTCAGGCTGAAATACAAAAAATAATACGAGAGGCACAAAGAGATTTAAGTGAGGACGGAGATCTATTTTTAAATACTGGTAGTAATCTATCCAAGGAAACTTTTGAAGAAGTAGATCGTTCTCTCTTTAAAGAAGGTTTTGCTGTATTGGAAAAAGTTGGTTCCGGTAGATATAGGGCAAGAAAAATAAGACATCTTCCCAGAGCAGTGCCAGACGCTCCTGTTGAACCACGTACAGTATTACAAAAAACTATTGCAAGAGTTAAAAGAGGTATATATACTAATCCAATAAGGGGCGTAACTGATGAGGCAACTGAAAAAGCTGCGATTGCACGTAGAAGGGTTGATACTGAACGAGCAAGACTGGAAAGAACAATAGCAACAAGATTTAAAAGATTTACCAATGCAATCAAAGAGGATTATTCCGTAAAGAATCTGAAAAACTTTTCTGAAGAAGAGATGAAAAGATTTAACAGGGCTTATGCTGGTGATGAGGAAGCTTTGGATGCTTTGACAAAAGCAGGAAAAGTTAATGTTCTTAAAGAATTGAGGGGAATGAGAGCAGACACTTCTGAGTTGCAGGATCAGTTATTAAAAAGTGGTGTAATAAAGAAAGGCTCTGATCTTGATATAAAAATAAGGGCTAACTTAAAGGGAGAGGGAGAGCTTTATGTAACCCGTTCCTATGAAGTTTTTGATAATCCTAACTGGAGAAACACTGTATCCGATAAAGTAAAGGAAGAGGCCAGTGACTTCTTCATAGGGCAAGCAGAGATCTCTAATCCTGCCTTTGCAAAAGTGCTATCCAAGAGCAGGTCTGAAGGAATGGATTCTCTAACTGTTTCTGAAAAAGAACTATATGATTCTTATATGGGTCAGAATGGTTCTATTAATTTTAATATTAATAAAATTCTTGATGTAAATGGAGAGGAAGCCCTCTTTGAAATATTTGATAATGCTGCGTTGGGGAAAGCCCCCTTTAAAATATTAAGCAAGAGAGAGGATGTACCAAAAGCAATCAGGGCTTTAATGGGTGAATATGAAGATCCCTTTACCAACTATTCCAGGACCATGATGAGGCTTGGTCAAACTGTAGAACAGGGTAACTACGAAAAAGAAATTGCTGATCTTGTTAATGCTGGTTTAATAGAAGGGGCTGTTGCTCCCACAGTTGCAAAAGGTGTTGGAAGGGAGATGGTGGAACTTCAATCAAAGCTTCCAACAAGAGGCAGTATTAACGATCCCTTTGCCAGAGAAGTATCAGAGGAAGGAATACAAAGTCCATTAACAGGAATGTATGCCCACAAAGAAATTGCTGATGCCATACTAAATGGCAATGAAATCAGTTGGAAAATTCCTAAAGCATTACAAGGGTATCTGGCACTACAGGGACATACCAGAGCAGCTAAAACTGTTTGGAGTCCGACAGCAATAGCCCGTAACTTTCTTGGAGCAGCCTGGATGTCTATAGGTGCTGGCTATATGCGACCAGCAGCTTTAAAAGAAATTGCTAAAGTAGCGAAAGGTTTATCTACTTTTTCTGATGAAGCTCTCAATGCTGAGATTGAAAAAGGAATAGCTCTTGGTTATCTTCAGAGTGGTACTGATATAGGAGCATTCAGAGCAGCCCTGAAAGATGCTGGTGATGACTCGTTTTGGGATTTAACAAATTCTGCCTATAAATCCAAGAAGGGTTTAACTGCCAGAGCGAAACAGTTGAATACTAGAGCAGTTAAGCTCTATCAGTCAATGGATGATATGTGGAAACAGTTTGCTTTTATGAATGAGAAGGCAACCTACAGACAGGTTCTTGTAGATCAGGGTATTGACCCCGAACAGATTGTGCGAAAATTTAGAACTGGAGATGGTATTGAAGTAAGTATAACAAGGCTGGATGAGTATGCAAGTAATCAGGTGTCGAAGCATATGCAGAATTATGCAGGTGTTCCTCAATTTGTAAGAGCCATGAGACTTCTTCCTGCTGCTGACTTCCTGGCTTTTACAACGGAGATGTTAAGAACACAGAAAAATATTATCAAGACTGCTTTTGGAGATATGAGAGAAGGTCGTAAGCTTATGGCACTGAAGCAACCAGCAACAGAGATGGTTCAGGATGCTGAAGGTAACATGGTGGAAAGAGTTATTAAAGGACAGTTAAAAGGACAGGCACAGGCAAAGGCTGGTGAACGTAGGCTTGGTTCTGTTATTGCTGCTCAATCAGCGGCTCCTGCTCTGGCTCTTGCCTCGTCTATGGCCTGGGGTATGGAAGATAAAGCAGTAGATGAGAATGGAAAAGAACTTCCCTTTACAATAAGAGAAGGATTTGAAGCCTTTGACCAGCCCTGGGAAAAAGGATCGACCTTTCTTTATCTTGGTGCGCCTAAGAATGGTAAGGTCAGAAGGCTTAATTTAAGTTATCTAAATCCCTGGGCGCAGCTAATGGACCCCATACGTGCTGGAATGAGAGCCTTGTCCAGTGGAGCAGATCCAGACCTGGCTGTTGATGATGCTATCGTTGAGTCGGTGTGGCGTCCTCTGAAAGAAACCTTTGGTCCTTCAATGCTGGCAGAATCCATAGCCAATATAGCATTTAACAGGGATAACTATGGAAGAGAGATTTTTGCAGAGGGAGATTCGGCAGGTCAAAACTTTAGAAGCGGTGTGGAAACCATGTACAAAGCTTTTGAGCCTGGACTTTTTAAATCTATGGGAGATGTTGCGGGAGCATATAATCTTCCTGGGCAGGAGTTTGGTGTTACTCGTTCAGGCAGGAAAGTATATGCGGGAGATCAGTGGATGGGTCTTCTGGGAGTCAAACCACAGGAGATAGATATAAAAGATACTCTTGGCTTTAAGGTAAATGATATTAAAAGAGATATGGGAGCGTCTGGTAAAACTTTCCAGAGAGCTTACAGGCAGAGAACTCCAATAACTGCTACAGAACTTTCGGATGCTTATGCAGAGGGTCTGGCAAAGGAGTATGAAAAGGCAAGAGAAATGCATCTTCTCCTGACAAAAGCAATGAGCCTTGGACTTTCAAAACAACAGATTATAAATGCTGTATCAGATGATGGGCTATTCTCCAATCGTCTGGACAAGCGTTTACTTTTAAATCTTATGGATAGAGGTGTGTTTGTTCCCGCTCCACCTAAAATGGGTGAAGTATATAAATGGGGACTGTCAACAAAGAAAAGAACAGGTTCAATGCCGCCAATCAGGGAGGCCCAAAGAGATATATTTGATATATACAGGTCTTATGTTGGTTCAGAAACAGGAGTACGTTAATGTCAGGTGATCCAACGATGTTATGGAATGCAGTACTTAGTCTGGCTGTTGGAGGATTTCTCTGGTGGATGCGAGGAACAGCATCACAACTATCTGATCTTAGAAAACTTATTAGTGTAACAAGGGAAGAGATACCAAAGACGTATGCCACCAAGATCGAAGTAGAAAGAGATGTTGAAAAGATAATGGACAGATTTGACAGGCTGGATAACAAGATGGATAATATTCTTGAAAGGATTGGACGTGGCTAACTGGGAACACTTTACTGAAGATGAACTGAGATGTGATGGAACAGGTGAATGCAAAATGGACGAGGCTTTTATGGAAGCTCTGGTCCGACTAAGAAAAGACTATAATAATACAATGGTAATATCTTCTGGCTATAGAGACAGATCCTACAATACAGTTATAGGTGGGAGTACCAACTCAGCACACATGTATGGCAAGGCTGTTGATGTAGTTGTATCAGGTCATGAAGCATACAGACTATTAAGGCTGGCTCTTGTACATGGCTTTAAAGGTATAGGTGTATCACAAAGAGGACCACATCTAAAAAGATTCCTGCATCTGGACATGATGGAAGACAGTGATCGAAGTCCTCGCCCCTGGATATGGAGTTATAAATAATGGTTGATATACCAGAGTTGGTGGGGAAAAAAACTGGTGTCAAGACACGAGTTGGAAGACCTGTTTATAAAACAAATGAAGGCGAGTTTGTATCTGAAAAAGGAGTAAGTATTCCTTTAAATAAAAATAAAACTAAATGGCTTATTGCTCCTAGTATTTATCATGGGGTATCATATAAGGATGATCAGATTAAAAAATTTTATGAACAGGGTAAGATAAAGAAATCAGACTATAAAATTATTAGTGGTACTGAAAAAGATGCTGCTGAAGCTTCAAAAAAAAGAAGTGCTGGTTTATTAACAAGAAAACAGTATAAAACTTTATCAAAGAAAAAGTTTGGTGGGCCAGTTGGTGTTGGGGTTGCTTTACGAGGCTATGGAAAAGTAAGGAGTTGTAAATAATGGTTGCTTCAATATTAGGACGGCTTGCTGGAAAGGGCGCAGCTAAAGTTGCAAAGAAAACAACTAAGCGTGTTCCACAAACTAAAACTAGGAAAGCAGATCAAAAAGGATTACCAAGTGTACTTGAAAGAAAAATTCAAAAAGAAAAAACAACGAGAGATTATCCTGATGTAAATTTATCCGAAAAGGTTGGGTTTAAAAATACTGTTAAATTTTTAGAAGATCATGGATTTAAAATGAGAACAGGAGATAATAAAGGTAATACGTATGAAATACTTGGCGATAGTGTAAAAGTTTATACTCTACTGGGAGGGGATTTGTCGGGAGGAACAGCACCAAAATATTCTCAGAAAACTTTTAAAAATCCAACTCTTAAAGCATTAAGAAATTGGATGGGATATTAATTATGTCGATTGCTTCCGCACTTGCACGGCTTGCTGGAAAAGGTGTAGCTAAATCTTTTGGCCAAATAAAACCTCCTTCACGCAGAGGGGAACTCCCTGGACTTGTTGATGACACAACGTCTGCCAGTCCAGTTAAGCCTCCTTTACAGGAAAGGGGACTACCTGGACTTGTTGATGAAATGGCCCCGACCAGCCAAGTCAAGCTGGATTCTCCAGAAGTGTTGCCACTGGGAAAAAAATATCTGGATTCAGAAGATATTGATCCTAGTAAAAATACATATGAAGCTTTGGGTCGGAGCGAAGAGGAAATTTTAGAACATAGAGATGTCAATCTTCCCAAGTCTTTAAAAAGAGACAGACACAGAAATAAAACAATAGAAGAAGCTGCAAAAGAATTAGATGAGGGTAATATATCATTAGAAGATTTTATAAGAATAAAGAATCAGGAAAAACCCCTGCAAGTTTATCAAACTATTCCAAAAGTTGATACCCCTCTTGATGTAGCTTCTTCTCTTAATAAGAAACAAAGAGAGACGCCCATTGTTGGTTTAAATAAAGAGATAAAAGAAGGTGAAAAAGTTTCCTCACGTTTTGATATTAACGCTTATTCATCATACGATGTTTATGTAGCAACCATTAATAAACTTTCCGAAGATGGGAAATACCGTCTACATGCGTACTCACCTACTGCGGCATTAAAAGATGTTTCATTCAAAAACAATGCTAAAAAATCTTTTAAGATCGCCAGTGGAGGCCCGAAAAGTCCGTTTGCAACGATGGAAGGAACCTGGAGAAATATTAAACCAGAAACGCTACAGGCAGACGCTCAGAAACTTTTAGATGGGGGGAATATTAATAAACTTGGAGAAGCTGATAAAGACAAATGGACTGAAATTGGATTTGATCCTGCTGCCCGATTGTCTTTTTACAATAGATCAACAGGAGATCCCATATTCAAAGCAGATGAGGTAATTCAAATAGGTCCAATGATTCTTGCCAAAGGAATAAAGAAAGCCACACCAGACGAATTAAAAAAACTAAATATTAAAACTAAAGCGGGAGAAGAAATAACTTACAAAAACAGGGGTGGTTCTGTAATGGAACGTAATCCGTATAACTACCAACCAAAGGCAATTTAATATGGATCACAAGTTTATCATACCTCTTGCTGTCGGTCTGTTCGTTCAGGCTGCTGCTGTGGTGTGGTGGCTGGCAGGACTCTCCGCAAGTGTACAGCATAACGACTTCCAGATACAGATGATCAGCAAGGACGTAGGAAA
>Ga0080013_1005450_pt1 | contig 11862 bp, 19 predicted proteins | sample ETNvirenome_6_85_FD_69236 | JGI IMG/M metagenome (GOLD analysis project Ga0080013, IMG submission 69236) | Marine viral communities from the Pacific Ocean - ETNP_6_85 (SPADES assembly) (version 2) | ecosystem: Environmental > Aquatic > Marine > Oceanic | place: Pacific Ocean | collected 2013-06-19 | reverse complement strand
AATCTTGAAGCAGCGAGATTCTTTGGGGAATCACTCAGATCACAAGGTTTAGTTTACACCTTAATGGAATTGCAAAAAGCAGGAGATGGCGAATATGCGTGGCGGGTGAAAGGGGGAGGTCTTGCCTTCCCCTTCCAAATTGCCAATACGCTCTATGCTTATCGCTGGTTGATCTTATTATTATTTCTTCTTAGAAGAAAACGATAGATCAAGTAGTTGCCCAAGTCGCAGCAGGACTCCCAATGCAGTTAAAAATGACCGCTTGTAAAGCACTTGAAGGAACACCAAAACTCGCAGGATTTTCCACGCGTAAATTATCGCTCTCCAACAAAGTAGAGTTGGGGCCGAAAATGGAGATACTTCCCCCAATACTTCCAACACTATTTCCTTGGACCATGGCTGTTCCCATATTGCCCTCGCCAGTCGCAGAGAAAGTAGTCGTTCCTCCCCCCGAGGCTACTTTGGAAAGAATAACAGGAAGGGCATAGTTCCCACTGATGATAGCTTGCGCTGAAACCACGCGTAATGCTCGGGTAGTCGTAATCGTAATAGCACTGTTCGTTTGAATCGCATCAACCAGAACTGTAAATTGATCAGTTAAACTTGTAACAGCCATCGTATTATCCTATGATTTGAAAGACTAAATAAATGTTAAAAACTCGTAAGGGAGGTTCGGGAGGCCAAATTCCACCAACTATTTTGCATCTCACGTTATCGTTACAGATTGAGAAGGATTTCCGATGCAATTAATGACGAACTTTGTAACAGTTGTCGCTTGGGGATCGATCCAAATATCTTGTGCTGCCGTAAATGCTGTATTTGAGTAGTCAAGATTGAACTCTGCCCACGCATTTGCCACACTTGATTGATCGGCGACAAAATTAGTAAAGCCATCCCGAGCAATCTGAACATTGCCAGTGTTCGAGGTCGCGTAAACTTTTATGCCATTGATAGCAAAGGCGCGTCCCGGATTCTGAATAAGAAAACCCACGGCACCATCGTTGGTAGCCACAATGTCAAATGTTGAACTAATTACTCCAATAGCCATTATGTCACCACCAAATAATCAGGAACGCCACTCATGCACCGAAATCGAAACACATTGAGCTTCGTACTTTTAGGATCGAGATAAATGTTATCCGAAGCAGTAAAACTTATCTCATCCAGGAGAAGTGGGCATCCTAATACCCATCCTTGTCCCGGACTATTGACTGCTCCCCCTCCGACAATACTGTTTCCTCCCGAAGTGTTTCTCTTTATTTCTATGCCATTAACTGCTGGGGCATCATCATTGTAAAGATCCACTCCAACCACAATGAAGGAGCGTCCCGGATTCTCCACTATGAGTGGGGCCGTTCCCGCGTTGTATACAACAAGGTCGAATTGAGAAGAAATAGTAGCGACAGACATATCTTTTCCTATGTTGGGGCTGTAATTAAGACTTGACCGCCGCCAGCCGCCACACATTCAATGAGCGCATATACAATTTGTGCATTGCTGGTGGTGAGAACAAGATTTTGATTATCAGCAACTTCTTGTCCACCAGGAATCAATGGACCCAAATCTTTCCATGTATTTGCTCCCCCAGCGGAAGCGGCATTTAGGATATTTCCAGTAGCCGAATTCGCCAAGGTAACAGTATGACCACCACCCACCGCACTGAAAACCATCACGTTGATCACCCGGAATGATCTTCCGGGGTTGGTCAAAGTTATGGGTCCGGTGCCGCTCAATGCGGCAAAGATAGTGAACTGAGATGAAATGGTTGCTGAGGTAGCCACAAAGTTATCCTAAGATCAAGTAACGTTTAAAGCGTATCCAGCCGCAGCAACACATTGGATCACAACCCGAGTGCAATCGGCAGCAGTAACAGCAATATAAATGTTGTCCCCTCCGGTAAGCACATGCTGTGACGCAGTTGCACTCATTATGCCAGCTTGATCGGTGAGACTCGCTCCAAGTCCTGCATTTTCCATTGTAATGGTACAAATAAGGTCCCCCCCATTGTCATTCTTTTTAATGGTCATAACAGAGTTATTGGCTCCTGTTCCGAAACAGCCGATAACTCTAAAGGCTCGTCCGGGGTTAGCGATTGTATGGTTTCCTTGGGCCGCAGTTTGATCCCATACGATTTCAAATACGTCAGATATGACAGCAGTTCCAGCCATGATAAATTCCTTTTTTTGCGAAAATTAAGATTAAGATTAAGTCGTTACAATAGTCAATGGGGCAGGCGTTTGAGCCACACAAATATATCGAGCTACGTAGCTACTGTTGGCCCCTCCCGCAATAATTCGAAGTTGTCCCGCCGGAGATGTAAGAATATTGCCGTCGATGGGAACAAAAATCATAGGAATACTCCCATTAGCCAGGTTTTGTGTGAGTGCGGCAGCATTATTGATCTTATTGGACATTACGGCATCAGCACCGACCCCCATCATGTCTTGCCACGCACCTGTTCCATCCGCCCTACTCTGGAATTGCCATGTCGAACCACCGGCACCATCTGCCATAGTAAATTGAACAAAGAGTATTTGACACGCTCTACCGACATCAACAGTTTGAGTGTCTTGCGCTGCCGCAGCGTCAGCGGTGTCAATGTTAATACAGAAAGTTTCACTAATGGAAGCTGATACAGCCATGATAAATTCCTTGGATGTAGTAGGTGAAAAATATAGTCTTCCCCAAAAACATCCTGAATAATTAGGGAGAGAATGTCAAAAGCAACATATCACAAGAAATCAAATGCGCTTTTACTTGTAGCACTTAATCCGTCAAAACAATTGCAAACGCCGGAGTATGCTCTCCTACCCATGAGCCTAAAGTGTTGAATTCGAGCCACTCCACTGCCTCTGCATAGTCCACCCCTTCTCGATCCATCAACACTTCAATACACTTTTCATAATCGTACAAGGCTACCGGTTCTTTAGTCGCACGAAACACTACGCCGATAAGCGCAGCGTCAAACCCATCTGCCAGCATAGCTTCAGGGTTATAGTCTGCAATCTTATCGACAAGTGCGTTGTATCGGTCTTCACCCACCTAAATTTACCACCGTCCACCCCTCGGGTACACTGGTTGGGGGGATTGTTGAAGTGAGAATAACTTGGTGCTCACTGCCCCCAAAAGAAGACATCACCTCGGACAAGGTGTCGGAATCAAATGCTCGTTCTTCGGGTGTAACGACGACAAGTTCATTCTTCGAATCACTACACGCCATACTGACTGCCAATACCATGCTTGCCCATTCTGCTCCTGACAACGCAGTTTTCAATCCCGTTCCATTGCGAAAACCAAATTCACAACTGCGTTCGGTGAGCATCATCCCAAATTGATAGCGAGAAGGTAAGAGTTCTTGTACGTTCTCGATGAAGTCAATCTTTGCTTGTTCAAGCATGATAGTTGCAACCCGAGATAACTCGGCCCCATAGTTTTTGAGAAACTCTAATTTCTTCTGTGCATCAGTAAGACACTTCTTTTCCCTCGCAATCCTCTCGTGTTGCTCTACGGCAATGTGAGCTTCTTTCAATTGGGCGTTGACCTGCGCCCACATAAGGCGCAGTTCTTCTACATTCTCAGTAGGATGATTTTCCAATTCACATTTGAAGCGGTGGATAGCGTCACATAGTTGAGTGCTTTTGTGCTGAAGTGCGATCAAATTATCCCGAGCTTGTTGGAACTTCTGGTGTGCCATCGTTGCTTGGTTAAACATTTCAATGGCTCTTGTCATCTCTTGTTGTCGAGTCACAAATCCCCGCAAAACTGCTTCTGGCGCAGGATTACCCGGATCACCACAGGACCAACAAGAAGTAGCTTCCAAATCAATCTGCGCTTCATTTAATGCTACGGCTAATTTGGCTACCTTCATAAGATGGTGCACTTCTTTGGGAAAGTGAGGTTGGGCATCCGCTTCCATTTTACATCCATGGTAATGCTTTTCGCTTGCAACCAACTCTCGATTAAGATGATGTATCTGCTGTTCCAGTTGACGAATTTGCTCTTTTTGAAAGGCTGTTCCCTCTAAGTTTTTCTCTGCAATCTGCAAACGTTTACGAGCCTCCGATTCTGCTAATCGAAGATTGGCTAACGTAGAAATAGAACGAGAGATGCTTTCATTCACGTTTCCAGACGAATGTTCCACCGAGCGTTCAAAAACTTTGATTTCATTCCGACAAGCTTTCATGGCTTCTTTGTTGGTAGCAATCACTTGCTGGAGTAGTAGCATCGGAGCCGTTCGTTTACGTCCAACTTCTTTCTTATAGGTCTCTTTGAAGTCATCTTTCATCTCAGACAAAATGTTCTGCGTAGTGAGATCATCTCCAATACCACTCGACATAAGCCATGTCCGTGCAACTTCTGGACTTCCACTAAGATTTCCTCGGACTTGATAATAGGGCATCGAAGCCTTGACTTGTCCTTCTACTTTTGGTTTGGTTGCACCCCGAGCTGTTTTCTTAGATGAAACACTGATCTCATGTCCATCCGATAATTCGCATTGCACAGAAAGAAATCCTTCTTGCCCTAACTTGATTAGGTCTCCAGGCTTCTTTACGATCTCTTTTCCTACCAAGTCAGTAACCTGCTGAGTAAGTGCCAATTCAACAGCTTGGATAACGGACGTTTTTCCCGAACCATTGGGTCCGACGATTACTGTCTTTGGGCCGAGTTCAATGTCAACGCCCTTTTTAATGTTTGATCTAACGTTTGTAATGTGTCTATTCATTGTATGCTCCTTGTGAGTACAAAGAATGTATGCACATTTCTGTCATATGTCAATCGGAAGGACACCTATTTCATCAAGGAGATTCTTCACAAACTCCGCTGGAGATAATTTCTCTTCATACCCATAGTCATACATCACTTCCACAGGACTCTCATCAGGAGCTAAGAGATGAAGATGGATTAAAAATTCTGTATAGGTACCATGCTCCCCTTTGAGAAAGTAATGCTCCAATTCCTCCCGCCACGCAGTGAACTGCTTGTCCCTATAAATACTATATGGGTGATCTACCATTCCGCCCCACTCCCTTCAAGTGCTTTTATTTGCTGCCCATAGTACCACAGCAAGTAAAGCTCAATGACGATGGAACCCCCAACACTATTTCGTACAAGGTTCTGAGTGTCGCCAAAGACAGCTATCCCCACACCAATAAGAATACTTCTCTTCAATAAGGACTGAACCATCGTTTGAGTAGATCCAGGGGTTTTATACAAGAATTGAACGGCTGCTTCTTTGGATGGTGCGGGTTTTAACTGCATAACTTCAAAGCCAATGCTTCTAACGCCAACACATCGGATTTACGTTTGGGAACCTTTTCACCATTTTGCCAACGATAAAGAGTGCGCCAACTGATCCGATCTTCAAGCTCATGCGATACATCTTGTGGGCTGTACCCCCGAGAGCGCAATTTAGCCAACGCATTTCGCGCCCGATCTTTTCGTTCTGAATGTTCTTCAGGGGAATTTGAGATGTGTTGCATGGAGCCTCCAAGAAGTTTGCCATTTGTCAAATCTTATCTCCATCTTCCGGGAACGTCAACTTCCACTCTTCCATCTCTGGAGAATCGAAAAGATGCCGCACTGTCTGAACTTGGCGCAAAGTAAGCCCTTCCATGTAGAATACGGGCTTACCTGTCCTCAGCGCACGTTCTGCTATCTGGGCAGTAGCTTTATCTACGTCGCGCTGTGTCATCACGTAACACTCAAACAAAGGTTTTTGAGAAGTGTAGTGTCGTCCATTGACGATAAATTCAATCCAATTCTCCCAGCTCCCCTTTTCATTGAAAGAACGATCAAACTCTTCCATAGAAGTGATTACATCTAAATCCTTCATGCCTCGCAAAATCTGTTTCAGATCATTTGCAGGCTCAATAGCATCTTCTCTTTCCATAGAGGGAGGACACGCCAAGAACACACGCATTATCTCATTCTCCGTAAGCAATCATCTACGTTCCAACGCAAGACTCGATATATATTATTGTCTAAGGCTACTTGTTCTTTGCGTTCTTCTTCGTTCAAGTAACCTAAGAACTCCCCCAACTCTTCTAAAAGAGCGGTAATGTTCGCAGCTTTGGGGCGCAAATCATTCAATTCGTTTTCACACTCTTGGAGTGTTTCTACTAATCGTTCATTTTCGACCCACAGTTCATTGTTTTCATCTTCTAAGTGTTCAATTGATTGTATTTTAGACATCGGTAGCCTCTCTTTGTTGGTGTAAATAATTGGGAGAAATCAAATAAGGCGACGGTTTCCCTTTTTCTTGAAAAACAAGTCCCCCTAACTTTTCAATACATTCCCATTCAGTGTCAGGTTCTCGCTTACGCAATTCTTCCAAAAAGTTTTTCCTGCCCACATGGAGAGGGAAAACTTGAACTAAAATACGGGGAAGAAGCATTTTCCATATGGCATCGTATTTCGCCCCTCGTAATGCAGTTTTTCCTTTTCCTGCGTCATTGTATGGACAATCAGTACGCATCATCCCAACAGGCACAGCCACATCGTAGGGATGGCACCACGGTGCTTTTTCGAAGCGTTGGTCATACACTTGACATTTGTATTGTGTCCCTTCCTTCGCTAAGAATTTGCAGCCCAAATTCCACACTACAATGTCTTGTGCAGGCTCATCAAAGCGCAATGTGAAGTGACAAGACACGCCACATCGTTGGCATTTTGCTTCGTGTTCTTCGCTATAATCGTACATCTTATACCTCATCCCATCTGTGACCCACAGTGGCCGCTGCCGTGAAGGTCACCCCCGGCAACGTACTGTGCGTTATGTTCATACACTCTTCAATTTGTTCTTTTACCCATTGAGCTTCGCTCTCAGGACACTCAACAACAATGCTATCGTGACATTGGTTAACGATCCCTGTTCCCGGACCCCATTGGAAAGGAGCAATCCGTTCACGCAACTCAATGATCGCCAAGTTCATCAAACTTGCCCCCGCTCCCTGAATGGGGAAGTTCACCAATTCATTGAGATTTTCTCCGTCCAAAAAGTCTCGCCTTCGGCCCATGACAGGTTCTTCTAAGAATCCCATGTTGCGCCATGTTTCTACTTCCATGTTCCAACCTGTCTCAAATCTTGCGCCTTTACACCATTTTTCGTGCATCAAGCGCACTTCGCGCACCGACAATTTGAGGTAGGGTAAGGTAGTTGTACCGTCCGGGTTGGCGACCTCAGTTTGAGTAATAACCTTGTGCACCGTTTCAACACTTGCCCAGTATTGGCTGGCATATTGAACGCTTTTGCTCAACCCGCGCAACTTTTTTGCGTTGCCGCTGAACTTGGTTCCAGTGACCCACGGAGCGGAACCTGCACCACACTCCAACGCCGCTTTTTCGAATCGCTCACCAAAAACCGCCATGGCAGTTACAGAAGAATGAGGATCAAGCCCCGCTTGAAATGCTTTCAAGTATTCAACACTGCGCCATCGAGAAGCAGCAACTCGAAGTTCAAGTTGATCTGCGTCTGCTCCCACTAAAACGTGTCCGGGAGCCGCTGTAACCATGCTCCGCAGATTGTGCGGGAAGTTTTGTGCATTGATAGGCTTTGATGAACTCAATCGCCCAGAAGTCGTAATGTGAGCATTGTATCCGGGGAACATTCTGTTGCACCCCGGATCAACAATACCAAGTTTTTTAACGCCGTACCTGTCACGCCACTCTTTATCTAACCACTCTTCTTCTTCATCCCAACCTCCCCACGCTTCTTCATCATTAAAACGTAGCTTGGTGATGTAAGTTCCTAAGATTTTTTGGCACCTACGATAGTACCGGATCTGAGAAATGATTTCCCTTTGTTCAGGGCTTAGAGTCGTAATGGTGAGCATCGCCCGCAAGACAGGATCGCCAGTGCTGGGTTCTCCTGACTTTGTAAATAGGTCCTTTTCTTTCATAGGGACCACAAGTCGCCATTGATTGAAAAAGAGTTCTCGTAGTTGAAGTGTGGAGGCAGGATTCAGCGTATTGATTCCTGTGAGATCACGGATTGTAGTTCGACGGGTTCCAATTTCACGCAGACACTTTTCTTCAAATTCTGCCCGCCTTTTCTGATCCACATACATGCCAATGGTGTGCATTTCCGCGCAGATTTCTTGTAAAGAATGATCGCACTCCACAAGACGTTCTTGGCGACGAAATTTAACTTTTTCAAGGAGAGGTGGTAACACTTCAGCAGTAATAGCAACATCATAAGCACAGTATTCGTGCAACTCGTGGTCTGTTTCACTTCCATAGGCTTTTTTCCTCCCTTCTCGATCAGTTTTCCAACTTGGGGCTTGGGTGTAGACAGATCCAACAAATCCTAAGTTGTGGGGCAATTCACTTTCGACCAAACGATGCACCAACATCCCATCAATAAGGGGTTTCACATCAATCCCAAGCCGTTCTTTCATAACGATCTTATCGTAATACCCAGCGTTCCAGCCATGCTTCAACTTAGTAGGATCTTCGAAGAATTCTTTGAGGATAGCATTGATTTCCAGCATGTCCGACTTGGAGTAGAACGTAGTCACTCCATCTACACCTAAGTACCCGACAATAACAACGACAGAAGGTGTGCCAATACCAACACAACGCAAGTTAGCGGTGAGACATTCAATGGCATCTGTCTCTACGTCGTATGTCCAATAGGGGACGTTAGGAGTGGTAAGAAATGCGCGTAAATCAACTGGTGACGGGTGATACACTACATGGGGAGGTTGCCACTTCAATCCCCCCTGAAACCATTTGACCGCTCGGTGCAAATCATGCCGCCACACTGAAGTCCAGCGTTTATTTTTTGCGATAAAACCGGGATGAAACGTAGGGAGAATCTTAATAATTCTTCCCTTCCTTTCTACTTCTGTGGGAGCACCTCTAAGTGCCATGATGGTTGCAGATTTGTGGATAACAGCTTTCGCTGCAATTGTTCCACATGGAACAATGTGAGTAAATGTTTCGAGTTCTTTTTCGAGCCGGGGCGCACAGCACTCAAATGGAGAACGAATAGTGGGTAATAACTCTAACCCTGCCTTCGCTCGATCCTTATTGCGCTTCAAAATCTCTTTGTTTCTTTTCTTAATAAGAACCAAAAATCTGTCCATGCGATTCTCAGGAGGTTGGCACAAGACAGTCATTGTCCAGTGGACATGCCCGCGAGGAAGTCCTTCACTATCGAGATACTGAGTGAACTCATTGCCACTCTGCCCCATGAAAGGTCTCCTTTCCTTGACTTCAAATTCTTGGGGGAAATCTCCTACAACCGCTACTGTTGCTCCATGATTGGCTTCGGGAGGAACAAATTCACCCTCTCTTAGGGGGCATACATCACATCGTGCGCCTTCACACTTGATCATTGCTTCCACTCTTGGTATTGACGTTTGTAGTAGCGGCTGGCTGCATTAAGAGCCAAGTGAATGTTATTAAAACGCAAGGGAGGCTGGTGTAGCCCTCTACATCGAATACCTCCCAGAGAGTCAAGACACCAGCGCGTATAAGATTGGGGAGAGCCTACTCGGACCTCATGGACATACCACCCTTTTTTGATGGGCTTGATTTCAAGCATATGCAAGGGCAATGTGTCCTTATCAAGAATGAGGGGGTATTCATAAGTCTGGGGACCCGTCTGTTTCCAGTTACAGAGGTGCAATAAGTGGGCCGCTTTATCAAAAGGTGGATCAATCGTGGGATTATGCATGGGCAGGCTTGTTTCGGCAAAGGGTGCGGATAATGTGGGCAGTGATCACAGTTTCAAGCTGGAAAATGTGTTTGGGTAATAAACAATGTTGGCATTGGTCTAAGAGCATGTCCCGAACCAACAGAGCGCATTGGTGAATAAATGCATCGAACATCTCTTCGTCGATAATTTCTTGATCACGCATTGCTTCGTAGATTAAAATGGTCACAGGAAGAATGTCGACTTGAAAGTTGTCCACAGTGACAAAGGTAGGAGTCAAGCCCAACACATTGGTGATGCTCCCCTTCGTCATCGTTGCCTTCATTCGTTAATGGCTTCTTGAACCGATTTTTCAAATTTGTTTCGGGCATTTTTAGCTGCATCGAGCGCATCTTTCAAGGGTTCAATGATTTGTTGAGCTTCGTCCCCCTCTAAAATGCCTCTTTCTTGTAAGTCAAGAATAATGTGTAGCATCAATGACCCTTCAGCCGTAGCTTGATCAATGGTACGAATAATTCGAGCCATGACCCCAGTTTGAAGCATTGTTTCTTCGGTGATGGGAACACCGGCCTTAAATGCTGCCATGATGGGTTGTTTGAGTTGATTTTCGAATTCCTCGCCGGTTAGAGGCAAAAAATCGCTAAGTTTAGGTGCGCCAACAAGCATGTGGTAACTCCAAGGTAAAAAAACCCCCCGCAGGCAACCGCCATTGGGGGGAACAAAGTAAAGCTTATGAGGGTTTTACTAAGTTGGCTATTTGATCGGTAGTGTAATTGGGGACTGCGCCAAAACCAGCAGTGGGCGTGGGAATGTTCCCGCCACCATTTACAGGCAAAGATTGTATACCGGCAGGAGGCATGATTTGTTGTCCTTGGATGGCACCCAATGCAGCAGGTTGTGGCACGTTCAAGGCTACGGAAGTTCCAATTTCTTGGGGAGTAACCTGAACAGCAGCGGCGGTGGGGACATTTCGCCCGGTTGCAGCTTTCGCCAAAAACACACCTCTACGAGTTTCCCAATCCTGCGGCGACAAAAAGTCCAATCGATCATACTGATCATTTGTGGCTGGACTGTCTTTGACAGCAGGCTTGTAATACACTTTGCAAGGTCGGTTAACAAAATTCTGAGGACTCACCATGATCGCTTGATCAAGATGGGCAGAGTTGTAACCGCAGCTTTCGAGAGCAGACCGCCAAAAAGTACGATTGTCTTTGTTAGTGGTGCCAGGAAGTTGCAAACCAGTAGTTCGAATTACCCCGTGAAATCCTTCATCGGTAAAAGCAATTTTGAAAACAACTCGGTTAGCGTTGCGTTCGGTATTGATGAAACACTGGGTAATGTTGCCATTGTAATAGCCTTCGGCTACCTCAATGCGACTCCCAGCGGCTGTGACCCCAGTGAGGTTAAGTTGAAAAGAAAAGTTAGTGTCATTCATGGTATTGACTCCATTTTTGGTTTGAGAAAGTTCATCTTTAGATGAACGTGGATTGTGCCGCAGCTAAACCACGACGGATAACGGCTCGATCCAATGCATCACGCATTGTCCAAGCAGCAATTTTATGATCGATTTTCTGTGTGAGAAGGTTCTGATAGAATGAATTGGCGATTTGTACATCTTGTGAGCCACCATTTTGCAGCATTTGCTGCGCGACTTTCTCCACCACTTCTTCTTGCCATTCTAAACCTTTGAGGCGTGAAATGGTGTACCCCGCTGCCCGCAAAATTTCACCCAAATTCATCGGTATGACCCCCAAGGTTGTCCCTACCTTTGTGCGATCTTTCATAATGTATGGCGATCCTTGGTCTTGATCACACTTGTAAATGCCGGTCCAAGGTTTCCGCAATGGCTCAAAGCCAGTTCGATACACGATGTCGCAAAGAGCGGGGATAGCTTCTACTAACCGTCCAGTTAGCGCAGGTCCACCCTTTTTTCCATGTTCAAGTTTGGGTTCTCGTTCCCAACAATTCAACACAACATGTGTAGAAAGGTTCCGAGCGGTGTATCGAAATTCGAGAGCGATAGCGTTCATCTCATCAAATTTGGCAAACTTATTTCGATTGTTGATGTGCTTTTTGGCGATCCGTTCAAAGGTTCGCTCCGCCAAGTACGAAAAGTCATCGCAAACCACAGCATCGAATTTCATTCCTTCCTTTTCGAGCTTCAAAAGCAACTTGGTCACATCGTCCAAATAGTTGATGTCCAT
>Ga0080013_1005448_pt1 | contig 11865 bp, 19 predicted proteins | sample ETNvirenome_6_85_FD_69236 | JGI IMG/M metagenome (GOLD analysis project Ga0080013, IMG submission 69236) | Marine viral communities from the Pacific Ocean - ETNP_6_85 (SPADES assembly) (version 2) | ecosystem: Environmental > Aquatic > Marine > Oceanic | place: Pacific Ocean | collected 2013-06-19 | reverse complement strand
TTCAAGTGCGGCATCTGGTTCTACATATTTCTGATATTCATTTAGGGTGGTGGCTCCTATAACCTTTAATGTTCCGTGAGCTAACTCTGGCTTGATTATGTTAGCCACATCCATTTGACCTTGGCCACCAGCACCTACAATCATATGCATCTCATCAATGAATATGATTATATCACCGTTCTTTTCTTTAACGGCTTTTATAAAATTTTTCAGTCGTTCTTCAAATTGACCTTTGAACATTGCACCGGCTACCATTGCTGATAAGTCCATAGCAATAAGTTGTTTCCCTTTTATGTTTTCGGGAACATCACCCTCGACTATTCTCTTGGCTAAACCTTCGACTACGGTAGTTTTACCTGTACCTGGTTCACCAATCAATACTGGATTGTTCTTTTTTCTTCTTGATAATATTTGGACGATTCTGCGAATTTCATCTTCGCGTCCAATGACTGGATCTATTTTTCCCTCTTTAGAAAGTTCGGTAAGATTTATACCGTATTTCTCAAGTGGATTTACCCCTGATTCGGGGTTTGGATTCATTTCTTGTTGCATGATTTACCCCATTTAAGTAAAAAAAGGGCTCGGTTGATTTTTTAAGTTTATTTCTATTGGAAACTAAAAATTCGGTTGAGCCCTTTTTAAAGTTTATGATATTTTAACGAATGTCTTTTTTGGTTGTTCTGGTTCAACCTTTGGAATATCGATATTTAAAATACCATTCTTAAATGTTGCTTTGATATTTTCACCATCAAGATTTTCACCTAACTCAAAGTTGCGTTTGAAGGAAGAAGCTTTTAATTCTCTACGAAGAACTTTTGCGTTCTCATCTTCTTTAATGTGATGTTTCTCACCAGAAACGGTAAGTACACCATCTTCAACTTCTACATTAAGATGTTTCTTGTCTAATCCAGGAATCTCAGCAATAATACCAACTTTCTCATCGTATTCATATACGTTTACTTTTGGATATGCTGAACCTTGATATGGTTTAACACCAACTGAACGAACAAATTCTGGAAAATTTGTTTCGAATAATTGATCAAATACTCTGTCAAACGGGGTTAAAAATTCATCCCTATCGAAATGAGGGATATTTGTGCGATTAATAAGTGCTTTACTCATTGTTTTTCTCCTTGTTGTTTACTTTTTAGTCAAACATCGATATCCACTTTTGTGCGATATCAAATAACTTCTGTTAATATATATATCTAAAATTCTTGAAAACGTCATATTTCTTGCTAAAAAAACTTTTCCACTCCAACTGGTTCACCAAAACTATAATCATAAGTTAATGCATCATGACATACAATATTTTTATCCAATATATCTAATATCTCTTGTGTGGGATTTGGGCCTGCTAATCGTTTTTTACATAACTTAACATTATCTTCCATTATCTCTACCCCGTATGTAGTAGATAATGCCTTCTCTAATGTACAATTACTTCTTTCCATTTTCCTTATCACAACTTCTGATAGAAATTGACCATCACCACAACTATTATCTAAAAATGTTTTATTTTTATCAGTAAATATATTTGGTCGTTCCACTTCTATTTCATCTAACATTTGTTGTACTTTTTCTGTTGGAGTGAAAACTTCTGCAGTTTGTTTAATTCTGAGTTTATCTCGTGCAACTCCACTCATATATTTAAAGTTTCTGGCGTGTTCTATGTATTCTAATATCAAACAAATTCTTTCCAAAAATCTTTTTTGAACAATGCTATTACTCGTCTATTATATCTTTGATTCTTTCCTTGTGAGTATTGCATTAATTCCAAAAACTTTTCTGATTCCATTGCTTTCTTAATCATTTCTAAGTTCTCTGGTTCATCTACTATTGCAAATGCGAACTGAGTTAGTCCGTATTGACCATCTTTGTCTACGACTACCGAAGATGCCATACCATTTGACCAAATTACTTTTGGAACTCCGAAATGTCCTTTTTTCACATTAGAATACCGAAAATTAATACTTCCATCTTTTGTAGTAGTATATACACAAGGATGTTTGAAATCACTATTTTTTTCTGATGACATATAAAGTCTTTGTGTATGATATGTACTATCAGAAATAGTCTTTACTTTTTCTTCACCATTTTTTATCCACAAGGGATCAAAAGAATCAAACAAACCATTTGGTATATAATCTGTCTGAGATAGATATTTTTCCATTACAACTCCATCACTACCAACAATTCTTGTTTTCTTATTATCAAGATTTGGTTCGTTAATTAATGTGTATATATCATACGGTGTAGAAGCACCAAATGTTTTCATACCTTGTGCCTCGTCAAACATTTCTAAAGATACGAGAGTTCTACTCAATAACATTTTTTTTATTGATTCAAAATTTTTATCAGGAGAAGTTCTCCAAGAGTCAGGATGAATCATAGTCATAGTTCCACTATATTTCAATACTTCTAAACATCTTTCTACAATTTTATGCCAAATAGTTTGAGTGTTATTGGGCCCTACTTGTAGTTGATATGGTGGATTACCAAGTACTACATCAAATTTCTTCTCAAATTTCATTTTAAATTCCTCACTTAAATATTTTTTCATAGTTATATAATTGATAGTTTTTTCAATATAATTCATATTATTATAATCGAAGAATGTTTTCCATAGATGTATAGAAAAGTTATTTTCCAAAACAACATAATCATTTTTTTGTATAGACGATACTATATTTTGTATGTGTCTATTTTGATAAATATATAATCTCATTTCAAACCGTTAATTTTTTTAGGTGTTCCTCTACCATATATTTCTTATCGCTACATGCGATATGGATATCATCTAATCTTTCTTTCAAATCTAAATTATTATCATATAGACGAAAAAATATATCCTCAGGTAAACCAAGTAAATTCCAGTCATCAAAATCTGTAATATCCTTATTCATCATTTTACTTATAGATGAAACATTAATTAGTTTCTCCACAATGGCTCTTGCTATTCTTTGTTTTTTAGCCATCGTCATTTTGTTCGTAGGTTCATTATTTGTGTTTGGGTTTCCAAATGGATAGTTTGTTTTACCTTTTTTGGTTTTTGATTTTTTAGATGTTTTAAGTCCTTTACCATTTGAGATTTTTTCTAATTCCTCAAAATCTATTGACTCATCGTTCATCAATAATGAAGTAAGACTTGAACGAGTAATTAATTGTTTTTCTTTTTGAATAAGAACTTGTTCTACCATATCTTTAGTCAACTTCAATGGACTATGAGAACTACAATCGTAACCATTTTGTAAAACATAGGTGATACCATTTAATGAAAGAATTTCTTTCATGACAATATTTTTTTCTTTCTTACTTAGACCGATTAACTCCTCACCAAAAACATCGTGAAACTTTAATTCCTTAGAGTCATTTGTGGTGACGATTACCATATTAGTCCATTCCTTACCTTCACCAAATGTCGCACCTCTATGTAAACTTTGTATGTCATCTGCAGTTAATTCATTATCAGTAAATACTGCGGTATTCGCGATGGGAGTTCTACTAAAACTCGTAGTAGCCATACCTTGTGTAATGAACACAACAAGTTTATTAGGATGTTTATTTTCAATCCCTTTACAATATTCTTGGGCTTCCCTATTTGATGTAAAGTCACCATTTACAGCGTGGAAGTGAACTTCCTTACCATCAATCGTAGAATATTTTTTATTCCCCATAGATACTAACTTCCTGACATTCTCTTTTCCAACTGTCGCAAATTTAATAAACCAATGAGGAAACTCACTTGTATCTTTTAAGTCATAATCGTTCTCTCCTACCAACATTGCAATTGTCTTGAGTAAATCCTCTCTACCTTTAGCTGATTTCATACTATCGGAGATATTAGATAGTTCAACATCTGTATCTGAATAAACTGTTATTGAAACTATGTTTCGTTTTACGGTAGTTTCAGGTTGTAAAATTTGCATCTCATTATAAGAGATACTAACATTTTTAATCTTATCATCATCACCTTTGATGAAGTTAAGAATCTTTTCCCCACGCTCAGGTCTTGTACCCGATAGGGTTGTGACCTTTACATCATAACCAAGTCCTTTCAAAGTGTCATATATTTTCTCAAGTATCTTCATGGATATCAAGGTATGAGATTGGTCGTCAGATTCATCAATGAATAATGCTACTTTTTTATCAATGGATAATGAGATTATTTCATCTATGATTTTCTGGACCTTTGGACTATCACTCTTCATACCATGAATAGAAAATGTTTCCATATCATCCACTATTTGATAATCTTCATTGTCAATTACAACTGAGGATTGTGATGTAAGATTCTTACCGATGTATATTGGAACATATGATTTTCTTTTTGAGGCAGTTAAGGTTGCTATATTCTTACCAATCCTTACACTAGCGTGTACATTAGTAAAATCATATCCTTCATCCCAACCTTCAACTATTTCATCTATTACATAACCTTGACCTGCTCTCAATTCAAGAGTCTTTTTTGGTTTACCACCTATGAACTCTTCAAGATGAATTAAAAAATCTTCTAAGGTGATATCAAAGAACCATTCTGATTCATTTCCCTTATCATTTAGTTCTCTCTTATAACCTTTCTGTTTTAAAACCTTATGGAAATCGTAGTCTCTGAATGACTTACCACGTAGTTTCTTGTTAGGGTGAGTATCGGAATACTTTGCCTCCCACCAAAGTCTTTCGGTAGTATGTAAGGCTGCATTTATTCCAGTCTCATTGTTTCTTTCTTCAACATCACGATGTGTATCACCAATCTTAGTAGTGTTCTTTTGTTGAACTCTCCACCAATATAACTTATTGACACCCTTTTCAACTATCTTATTAGCCTGTGCCAACATTTTGATTAACTTTCGTTTTTCATATCTATTCATAATTTTTTTAATTTTCTTCTCTCGGTATTTCTTTACCTGACTACTTTGGAACAACTGAGCTTCAATGGCCTTTCTTTTTACAGGATCCATTTTATCATATTCTGCAAAACTTTCAATTGTAAGTGGTTTTATTAATTCATTCATACTTGATCTTACGAATAAAATGCGTTAAAGTCAAGCTATTTTTTTATTATTTTTAAATCTGATTCTTCCATATAAAAGATGCGACCCATATTGTCTCTACATCTCCAATGTCCATTTTCTCTACGCTCCACGAGTATAACTTCTCCCTCGTGTAGTGCTCCATTTACGGAAGTGATTGTTTTTGTAACTTTTGCTTTTTTACCTTGTAGGTTCATTTATAACTCCTTAAAACCAACTTTGTGGTTGTATTATGAAATATGTCCATACTCCACCTAATACTAACCATATAACTATTTTAAATTTTTCCCAACGGATTTCCGATTCTGTATACTTTGATTTTGATATATACCTATCTTCCCTTATTATTTTTTTATTACCTAACCAATTTCTAGCCATTTACGCTTCTGCTCCCAGATTATCATCCACTTTTATTTTTAATATTTCTATCGTTTCTTTCATCGGATCATCATCTTCCACCAAGTCTACAAATTCTTCATCTATCTTACCATCTCTAAGACCGCTCATAAACTTTGTTGCTATCTTCATTCGTCTATTAAACTCAGTTGTTCTTTTCTGTTGATCCTCTTTTGACAAATCATCAAAAGGTGTTTTCATTAATTTCATATAATCTTTATGCTTCATTGCCATTCCACCTATCCCTCATTTCCTTAGATGGATAATGTGGTTTAGACTCCCAAAATAACGCTCGTACTTTACCACCCAATTCCATATCATTAGGATACTCTTTAACCAGTTCTCTAATTTCTATATACCTACCTAATTCATGACCTTCTATGAATGTTGATTTTTTCATTTTCCTTGACCTCTTGGTTTTTTCTTGTATCGTTTAGAACCTTTTGATCCAAACTTTGTTCCACGACCTAAACCTTGTCGTGTTCTCTTTTTATGTTTATTCTTTGTTGCCCAAACACTCGTACTAACTAATGCCATTACTTAGACCACCAATAATATTTATACATTACAGTTGTTGTTTCTGTTGCATAAGGTACAATTATTTCATATGTCATGGTAGTATTCTCGCAATCTTTTCTGCTAACCAATCTAATATTTCTATTTGATGTATAGTATACAAACAAAAAATTACTAACCAATTACTCTTAATAAACTCTATAACAAAATCCATATTAATTTTTTTCCTTTATCAAATTAATCAAAATTTAAAAATTGTTTTGATTTTTTACGTGATTCAAAAAATATTTTACTAAATTCATAATAGTGTTTGAATGTGGGCCAATTATTCATATCTTCATAATCAAGATAATCTTCACCCAATTCGTCTTTTATTTGACGTAAAATATTTTTAATTTTTATTATTTTCGGATTCTTCAGGGATGAATTCCTATGAGGAATTGAAACATTTTTCCATTGTGGATCTCGTTCAGAAATCCATTCAATTAATTTTGGATTTGATAAATGTTTTAAATCAAAAAAATAAAATTTATTATTATCTGTTAAAAAATAAGGAAAAAAATCGGTACGCTCACAAAAGTAAATCTCCTTATGGCCTGCATTAACATTTAATACACTTGCATTATTTTTTTTATTAAAAAGATATCTAAATATATATAATATGCTTTCATCACTTAAATTTTTCGGAGTTCGCTGGGATAATAACTGCTCTAATCCCCCCGTGATATCCTGAAAAAACCCGCTTTTTACGTGTTCAAATTCGTCTCGCCACGGGAATAATACAATCTTTTCAGACGGATAATCTTCAGAGGTTCTATTGATAAAATCATAACCACTAATTAAAGCCAATAATGTACTACTACCATGTTTATCCTTAGATATAAATCCAATTTTATCACTGCCTATGATTTCCATAATTTAAAATAATCCATATTATTTTTCCTTTAATATATTCATTATTTCTTTCATCCACTTTTCAGTAGATTCCCTTTTATGGATATCCACTTCACCTTTCTTTTCCAAAGACATTCCATGTATCCAATTCTCAGGTCTATCTGCATATTTAAAACCCTCGAATGTAAATGGTTTACCTTTAAGTTTAGAAAAAAATTGAGCAGTTTTCATTGGATTAAACTTACTCATTTTTGCATCTACCTTTGGTGAAATAGATTTTCCATCTTCATTTTTTAATGCTATAAGTCTTGTTCCTTTATCAGGGTGTTGTAATACAATTCCCCATTGTTTAAATTTCTTTCCAAGATTATACATAAACTTTTCAAACTTTTTTGTATCTGTTTTAGGTCCTCCACCAGCTTTTACATTCTTAACTAATAGAGATGGTTCTTTTGCCTGAACTATCTTTCCATCAACTTCCTCTTGACCAACTCCATCAATTCTAACAAATCCATATCCAGCCCCACGAATAGCACTTTTTAACTTGGATAAGTTTTGTCTATTATTTGTATCTCCAACTCTCCAAGATGTAACTATACCAAACTCATTATCTCTGAAATCTCTCCATATACGAGAAAGACTTGACTCAACTATTTGTTCTCTAATCATATCAAGACTATAACTATGTCCAATTATTTTTCGTTTAGAAGTAGATATAAAGTTTATTCTGAATTGTTTCTTACCACGAGATTCATGTTTCGCCCATTTACGAATTGCTTTCTTTTCTCGTGGACCCCACTTCCAAGTTTCGGCAACCCAAGCACCTTCTCGTGGTCTGAACCTTGTTCGTATCCAACCCTTCTTTACTATGTCGGTCATAATCTCTATACGAGCTTTACCTTCTTGATTTGGAAACTTCTCATCATACTTGTCATAAAGTTTCTTCATCTTATCTACTGAAGTTTTGAATAGACTTGGTTTCTCACTCACAAAAATAATATGAGTATCTTTAACATCATAGACTTTACCACTTGGATTTACCCAATGTGCTTTAGTATCACCACCAGCTCGGGCGTCTTTAAAATCTCCCCAAGCTTCTATGATGTCTGCTATGTTTTTGTATTTACTTTCCTTCTTCATATATTTCTTCGGCTGGTTTATCAACTAAATCTTCTTTCTTAGCTGCTTTCTCTTTTGCTATTTCAGCTTTAAAGTCTTTCTTCTTTCCACCAGAGTATTCGTAAGCGTGTCCTTCATTAATTAGAATGTCATTAATACTTACCAAACCATCTGAACTTCTATCTACACCTTCTGATACTTCGTGTCCTACTGCATCTGGTGATACAAATATTTCACCCAACACTCTACCGAACTTTCCTGTTCCATGTGATACGATTTTAAAAACTCCTGCTTCTAATAATTCTTTATTACGGGCTTTAGCTAAAAGACCTTTTGCCTTTTCTTCTAAATCTCTTGTTCTACTTTCCCAAGTATCTATTCCCATATATCTAATTCTTTTTTTAATTTTTAAATCGAAACCCAAATCAATATAACAATCTATTGTATCTCCATCTAAAACTTTAACGAGTGTGCCGTTATACTCAAACGACGCTGGTTTTTTTGCCATTTTATTTCTCCTATTCGTGATAAGAGAAATAAATCTCTTACCTAACTGGTGATATCATACTCCCAGCTTTTATTTGTTTAGCTACAGTTCTAATATCATCATCCCATTGACATCTTTCTATCTTCTCTAATATTTGAAATGCCCTTGATGATGTTATAGGTCGTTTATAAATATCACCATCATAAGAATAACTACCTTCACCCTTTGACATCGCAATTAAGGCTTCTTTTACTCTTTTAAAATCTAAAAACGCTTGGTATCCAAGTCTTGCACCTTTTATAGATCCAGAATTTCCATCTATCATTACGATATACTTTTCGTGTTCAGACCAATGTTCCATTTTCATTTCTTATTTTCCTTTTTTTTCGGTTTCATATAAATCTTTTCATAACAATCTAAACAGAGTTGTCCTGCCCCTTCAACATAACCAAGTCTAAAATCTACATGGTCTGTTTTATCATATGGGGTTTCCACTCCACACGATACACATTTATCCTTCATCTTTTTCTCCTTTAAAAAATTTTTGAATTCCTATACTTTCTGAAATTCTTTTTTCTGATACTTTAAAATAAGTATCGTCTAATTCTATACCAATAAATTTTCTATTAGTATTTATTGCTGCAACTCCCGTTGTACCACTACCCATTGTAATATCCAATACAACATCATTTTCATTTGAATACATTTTAATAAGCCATTCAAATAACTTAATTGGTTTTTGAGTCGGATGTAATTTACCTTCCATTTCCGCAGTTACAAAATATTTAACACTTCTTGGATATCTCAACCCATTCTCATTTTTTACATGAATTGCCTCCGTCTGTTCACCGTATGATTCTGTATCTCTAACTGCCTTTCCTTTGTCATAAGGTTTACCTTCTGTCATTTGTGGATTATATGTTGGAAGTTTTTTATAAAAAACAACAATATCTTCGTGTGCTACCAAAGGCATCCTTTTGGAATTTAAGTAACCCGTTGCCTTAGATTTTTCCCACACCATCGTGTATCTAAAATTATTTAGATTACTCATTATAAGTTGTGAAGTAAATGGTTGTTTTGCTGTAGTTATGAATGCAGTATTAGGTTTACCTATTCTATATACTTCTTTCCACATTTCATCAAAGTCTATAACCTTATCCCATTTGTTTCTTTCATTCAAAACACCATAAGGTAAATCTGTTAAAATTAAATCAACACTTTTAGATTCAAGTGTTTTCATCATTTCTATACAATCACCATTGAGTAAGTTATACTCCATTCAATATTCCCATCACGAATTTATTTTGATTATCAATTAATTCATCATTTAACTCAAAACAATTATTCTTACTTTCAAAGTATTTTGTTTTGGATATTCTACCATGTTCACATAGTGGTAAATAAATAAAGTTCTCACGAACAAGTTTTTGAATATCTTCTCTATACAACCTAATTCTAATATCAAATATATCTTGAAAGTTATTCATTTTTGTAGAACAACTCAATATAAACTTTGGCGGTTTTATATTATCTTCAATACATTTTAACATAACTTCTGCACAATTGGCTAGTGCTCTACCCAAGAAAGTACTATCAACATAATGAGCTTTATCTTCTTCTAAAATAACCACTTCACCATTTTTCTGTACTACGGTATCACAATCATATGAACTACCAAAAACTTTTTTACCACTACCTATATCAAATCCCATACTCTTATAATATGTTTCTCTAAAATCTTCATACTTCGCGCCGACAATATCTTTACCGGCTTTAACTTCATTAATTCTCCAATCCATATAAACTGGATTATAAAACTTTTCTAAAAACAACTCTTTTACTTGAATAGTTTTCATTTATATCTATTCTTCTCCTTTAGTACTCCACGGGTAATCAATAAAAGTCTTACCCGTTGGTTCTTTGGTTTCCCAATCTATGTGTTCTTTCTTACTGGGGTCATAATCTGCAAATGGGCGTCTAAATACTGTTTTACCACCATCGGGGGATTCATAAATCCATTTACCTTCTTGTCTATCTACTATCTCATCAGCTAACTTATGGGATTCTAATACAGCCCGTGCATCTCCACCTTCAGGTAAACCATCAGAAGTCATTTCAGTATAAAGTTGTTTTTGTATATCTTCTTTTTTGTACTCGTAAGGTCCACCTAAGTCATGTCCAAAAACTTTATCTTCGTGTTTCTTCTGTAACCAATTCTTTTCACGGTATGGTCCTGTATATTTACCAGTTTCTATATCAACACCGGCGTCATCAACTACTCGTGGTTCTGGTCCTGTATAAGAATCACTATCATCATTTTCATTTATATGTTCCTTTATCTCATCCCAATTTTTCATTTCACATCCTAAATGATTTGTTCCACTACCAATGTAATCATAATCTACGTCAAAAGTATTTTCACCACATATAGAACATACCCAAGTTGCTCGGGCTTTCTGTTCTTCAATTTCATCATCACCATATTCAGTATAACAACCTTTAGATTCTAATGCCGTAGAAATTAAAGTTGATACCATTTTTCTAGCCGCTGATGAACCAAGGTTCACTTGACTATTGGACATATCATCTAATACATCCTTTATTATTTGTTTCATAAGAAACTCCTTTTTTTATTCTCTCGTAAAAAAAACGGGGTGATATCGGGTAAGGGGGATGATACCACCCCTGAGAGAGAGGAACTAACCCCTATTTTTTAAATTCTTTTTCATCTGCTTGATACGATTGTGGCGATTGATAATCGTCTTTAATCTATCAAGATTGGATGTAGGATAAATCCCCCGTTTAAGTTTATTAACAACATTCTCAATGTAAGTTAGTCTTACATCTTCATTCATAAACAAATCTTTTTCAGTAAGTTTGTCTATTACTTTTTTCAGTTTTTTGTCCATATTATTTTCCTATAATAAATAGTTAAGAAAAAATAGAGATGTATCAATTAAGATACATCCCCATTTGCGTTTTCAATTTCATCTTCATTAAAAAGATCGTCTGAACTACCATCAGAAATGAACTTCTGGACTAACTGTTTAATGTAAGTCCGTTCAGATTCCATTCCACCATCTTCAGAATACTGAGGATAAACAGTAACTTCTGCGGCTTCATCTAAACCAAAACCATCATAGAGAAGTCCTGCGAGTTCCACAGAAGTTCTGGTTGAGATTCCATTAGAAACTCTACCACTATCGTTCCGAGATTCTACACGAGTAGAATGTGCGATTTCTGAAACTGATTTCAGTAAATCAGGTTCGACATGCGGGAACATATAAGTAAGTAACCCATGTTCTTCTTCATCAGTAAGAACATCCATCTCTACGATAGTGAACCTATCCATAAGAGCTTTATCCATAACTCTTGTAGAAGTGTATTCGTTACCGATATTTGCGGTAGCTACGAATGTAA
>Ga0080013_1005447_pt1 | contig 11866 bp, 12 predicted proteins | sample ETNvirenome_6_85_FD_69236 | JGI IMG/M metagenome (GOLD analysis project Ga0080013, IMG submission 69236) | Marine viral communities from the Pacific Ocean - ETNP_6_85 (SPADES assembly) (version 2) | ecosystem: Environmental > Aquatic > Marine > Oceanic | place: Pacific Ocean | collected 2013-06-19 | reverse complement strand
ACATGATTTAGCAATGATTTCCAATTCTGGATTAGAAGGTCGATATTGAAGTCCACGATATAACATCACTTCTTCTTTGTATCTTTCTACTTCTCCGAAGGTTAGTTGTGGAACACCTAAGTTGAAATCACGGCGTAGCATATCTGCAATCAGCACACTGAGAGCCTGACCTGTTCCACCAGCAGACCTAATAGGCCCAGCGAAATTAACACCTAAACATTTACTTCCATCAGCATTAGAAACAATACGGCATGATACTACTCCTTCCAGTGGAGCAACAAGGATTCCTTCAGTGAGCACAGCCAAACCTGCACAGATACCTTGATAAATACACATAGCAGCCCGCACATCATCACGCTGTTGTTCGGTTTGATTAGCCAAATGTTTTTCATAAGCCTCTAAAGTTTTCTTATAATCTTGGAATACTTCTTCACCATATCCTAAAATGTAGCCACTGCCACCGCAATCATCGCAAGAAATCTCAAACCCACGTCCTCTGGGAATAGTTCCCTTACCACTACAAGGTTCACAATTATTTTTAATTCCATATAAATATGATTCAGCACATACAATGCGAGCAATATCTAAAGCCACTAACTCACGGTTTTCATCGTGCACAATAGTTAATTCTCTAATTTGGGCAGCAGTATTTCGATCGTGTAAGAACTTCAACAGTTTTTGTGTTCTCTCACTCAAGTCAATAGCCTGTGGAATCTCTATTTCCAATTTGGGGTCTAATCCCCGGCTTTTGGCGATACTAACTATATCATAGACCCGATTACACTCAGTAGTCAGACGATTACTGTATTCTTCTAAAGAGATACGCTCTGCTACCATAGTATAACTGGTTGCGACTACCTATTTATTCATTCGGTATATTTCTTCTTGATTCGCTTTTGCCAGTGCACGATTTGATACAAGTCGCCACGACTTAGACCATATTTTCCTTTTTCAGCCAAATCTTTGTAAAGTAACCATGGTTTTTGATGAGATGAAGTTATCACAGTCGGACCACCATAGCGGTCTACCCATTTGTAATCATGTCCTTTGATAGCACCAGATCTCAAATCAAATCCTAAAATATCGCCCCACTTAGTTATATCACGAATCTTGGCCTTGCCAATAGTTTTCAGTAAATCTTTTCCTTTTACTCGGCGTAAGCCATTTTGTTCTAACACAATGTCCACTCGGTTGCCTCTTTGTTGTCTACTCATTAGTAATCCCAATATACTACCAATCGCTACTGTATATAAAGCCATGCGTGATAATTCTTTAGGTAAGATGGCATACCCTGTAATTAAGAATACTGTGCCTATAACATCAACTGCCATATTTTTTATTTATGCTTCCCAACTATTTGAACTTTAGTAAATTACATATAGTAGTAAAGGTTAAATATATACTATGCCAGCGGATGGTGATATTGCTGAGTTAGCAGAGAAGGCTAAACTCTTGGCGGAGGCTTCAGGTAGAACTGAAGAGGATGTCATGGGAGATCTACTTGATGATGGAGTTCTAAATGAGTCCAATCAAAAGGGAGATTTAATAGAACAAGCCCAAGAAAAGGTAGACCGTTTTCGTAAACTTATAGCCAGCATGGTGCCTTTGATATTAGTTTTAGGTGGCGGTGCTGGTATAGATGCATTAGGTATTGCTGATATTCACGACATTGGGGAAGATGTTATGGACGATTTAGGCCGTGGAGGTTGTATGTATGAGTGGGCAGATAATTATGATAGTCGTGCTGTCTGGGACGATGGAACGTGTGAATCAGAATTATTAGAAAATCCTGCTATTTGGGATGGTTGTTATTTCTTAATTTATGAAACTGATTCTGAGGAGTTTGATGAATCCAATCCTACAATTACACAATCTGGAGATGATGGTGAAAATGTATATGTTAGCATTGACCCTGATGAAGTATTTGGTTGTGGACAACGAGTAGTAGAAATAAAATTAGTTGTATTTGAATCTGGATCCCGAGAGCAAGTTGATATCTGGAATCAAGCCAAATTAGATTATGTTATTGACCACGATGCTACTGAGTTAGTTAATTTAAGTGTCTTAGATTTGCCCCGTGGCACATGGGATATCGTTGTTTGTATGACTTATAGTGATTATGAACAAGCCAAAGTTGAGTTTACTGGGAGGCTGGTAAATTGAGTAAAGAAAGTGATGAACAAGCAGAATTAGAAGAAAAGGCACAAATTATTGCTGAGGCTACTGGTAGAACCAAAGAAGCCGTCTTAGAAGATTTACTCGACGATGGTATCGTTAATTTATCTAATGAAGAAAAGAAAGATGCTTCGCTGGTAGAACAACTTAAAGAAGCCGCAGAGTTGATTGCTACTGTGCAAAATATAAATAAACAAGTTTCCGACAATACTGTATTGAATGGTGGTCAAAACAAGACCGAAGTAGCCGTAGAAACCACTTTAGAAGGTGATATCGTCGATCGGGCAATCGCTTCCGTAGAACGAAAAGCCGAAAAGATTCGTAAGATTGCTTTAATTATAGCCCCGATTCTGCTTTTGGCCACTGGCGGTGTAGGATTAGATTATTTCTTAGAGGACGGAGATAATGATAGTTGGGAAGGTGATGAATACGAAATGTGGGGTTGCACAGCCCCGGACGCTGAAAACTACAATCCTGATGCTACTGACGACGATGGATCCTGTTTCTGGAGTAATGGAAATGGTGGAACTGGACCACCAGATTGTATAGAAAACTGGAATTGGGACCAAGTAGAGATTAGAGATTTTGATTCCAACGGCCAAGGCTATAATAATGATATTATGGTCAGAACTAATTTCAATGATTGGAGTCGTTGTAACGCTCATATGGATGGATATTTTATTATCAGTGTAGATAATGACGAAACTGGTGAAAACTATGATATGCACCAAATTAATGATAAGTTCAACGATGAGTTTTATGTAGACCACCATGTCTATGATGTTCCTACTGGAGAGTATGTTGTTAGTATTACTTATCATAAAGGTCCTAACTTCTGGGAAGGTCCTTCTACTTTGCTAACCATGGAGGAAGATGAAAAAGAATTAGATATTCAAAACCACCAATTATCATTGGTTGGCGATAACGAATTGAAGGCTGAGTTTAATCTTTTAGTTGAGGGAGACTTCTGTTGTGAAGATATTGAGATCGTCTGGGAAGTCCAAATGAATGGCTATTATGATGATGGTTTGAAAAGATTTACTCAACATTCCTATGATGAAGAAGGATATATCCAACTGGAACAGTATTGGAATGATATGGCTGATGGCAATTACCACGTCAGGATCGAAGTCAAATCCATGGACGAAATGTGGGACGAGGAAACCACTAATGGCGTTACCATTGAGGCCGAACCCGAACCTTGTTATGCTGATATTGATAACTTACAAATCACGGTAAACGAGGATGCAGTTACTGTTATGTTTTACATCGCTCAACAAGAAGACACCGAATGTGATAGTTGGGAGATTGAAATAGAGTTATTGCCTCAAGATACAGGTATTGATTCTATAACCCATCAAGCAGGAATCAGTGATACCAGTAATTATTACTCCCATACTTTTGAAGAAGTTGGTAATGCAGTTTGGAAGGCGAAGGTAACCCTTAGTCAATTCCAACAAGGCATTATGACCGAGGAGGAAACTGATTGGATTACAGTATCTTATTCTGATGAGCCTTGCGATGCAGAAATCATCAATCATTATCGTGGCCATGTAGCCGAAGATGCCGAACAGGATGCTATCTTAGTAGCCTTTAGAGTAGTTCCCAATTCAGGTTGCACCGATGGAGTAGAAATAGACTTATGGTTGAAACAACCCGGCCAATCCATTAATTATAGTTATTCTTGGGAGTTAGACGATCCAACCCAAGCCGAAGACTTTACCCACACCTTTGATGGAGTTGCCATCGGCAACAGTTGGACACCAGTAGTTACGGCTTATAATATGGAAGATGATAGCGTAGTAGAACAAATCTTTATGTGGGGTATTGATGTAGAAGAGCAAGAACCCGAAATCTGTGAGATAAATCTATTTGATATTCAAATCGGCACTAACAGCACCCATGCTTCTGTAGCCTATGACTTAGATTGTGGTGAAGACACCAACGATCTGGATGGCTATAACGTCACCGTGCAATTCTTAGTCTATGATGTCAACTCCAGTAATTCCAGCACACAACCTTTAATTTGGACTCAAACTGTGCATTATATTCAAGGATATGAGGACGATGTGCGATATCTAACGCTAACTAACTTCACCCACGACAACCTAACTATGTATGACTTTTATTGGTATGCTACATGGACTGATGGTGAGGGAGTGCAACAAACTATGGAACAAAAATGGTTAGACCGAGAATTATAGGTGATAAAGTGAGAGATTTTAAGACTGTGAATAATGAAGCCTTAGTGATAGGTGCCAGTATCTTTGCCGTAGGCAGTATACTAATGTTCTTACCACTCCCAGATGTCGTCCGACAACACCCTGCATGGCCGTTTGTAGGCACCTTTATTGCTGGATACAGCACCCACTGGATATTTGAATTGATTGGTGGTAACAAATACTATTGTGATAACTTTGAGGAGTGATAATATGAGTAGAATAGATTGGGATATACGAGTTACATTTAACAACATTATGGTAGCCTTAGTTTCGCTGCCTTTAATTTTAGTGTTCATGGTATTATCTTATCAATTGATTACTACGGCTTTCGTTAATCCCGAAGTTAGAGAGGACATTGAAGCCTATATCGCTGTATTGGGTATTCTATCAGGTCCTGCATATATGGCTATCTCTCGTTTCTTCGACCGTTGGAATGCCGAGGAAGAAGAACATATTGAATCTATTCGTCGCCAACATAAGACTGAAAACGATTTGCGTCGTGCTAAAGGTAGATTACAAGAGGATGAAGAACCTATAATTATTGAACCCGAACCTGATGAAGATCCGTTGCAGACTAAACTATTCTAATGAATCCCTAATGGATTGCTTCCATGCCATCTGCTCGGCAATCTGAGCAGCCAGTTCACGGTGTTCTTCATATTCTTCATATTTAGCGTTCTGCATTTCTTGGCGTTCTTGAGTTTTCTCGTGCCATAAACAAAAATCAGATTCAATAGGCAAGTCAGCCCAGTCATCATCATCTGCTTCAGGCCACTCATGGATTCTACCATGCCATCTAACTCCTGCATCTAAGCGATACAATCGTTTACACATTTCAATTGGTTCTACATTCCATAAGCGTTCCATTTGATAAATCTCACCAGTTTTTACACTGTCAAAGATAGCCATGACATCTAATTCATCAAGTTGTTCAGAATAACAGTTAAACCTGCATACATTTACTTTTGTGACTCCAGCCCCGGCAAGTATATCTTCTACTTCTAAAAGCAGATTCTCAGCAGGTAGTTCATCAGCATCTAATTGACAAATCCATTGATACCGATCCAATAATCTAACTCGGGTATCTAATTCGTTACGCATAGTAGAATAATTACCATCAAAAGCATACTCACTGTGTTCCACAGTGGCCTCAACGAGATAATCTTTAACACTGTCAGGACTTTTAACATCACACATGACATAGATATTACGATCTAAATCCTGTAAACGTTTCACAGTAGTTTTTAGATACTCAACCTCATCGTAAACAATGATAGCCCATACGAGCACAGTATCACCTTATTCTTGAGTTCCTTCTACATACTCAACGATACGAGCAATTAAATCTGCCTTTCGTCCCTTGGTAGGTAGTCCCAATTCAGTGAGGCGTTCTCGTAGACCAGACACAGTTAAATCCTCAAGGTCATCAAGGGCGACATCAAGTTCTTCTTTAACATCAGCCACAGATTCTTCTACACTATCCTTAACGGCTTCAACAGCACCTTCAAGGTCACCTTCAGCGATTGCCTCTTCAGCAGCCTCGGCTGCATCTTCAACAGCATCTTCTACTTTGGACACTACATCTTCAACAGCACCATCAATTTTATCTTCCAGTGAGTCTGGGATATCTACGCCAGTCAGTTCTTCAAGGTCATCAACTAAATCTCCTACCTTGTCTGAAATCTCACTCACGACATTCTTTCTGTTATTCTTCCACCAATTGGCGGCATATCCGGCGGCTGCACCTGCAAGGGCACAAATAGCGTTTGTTACTACGGGGTCCATGCAAGTCATTACTCAAATGACCTATTTATAACTTTGCCCTTACATAGATATAGGTATTCCCGATATCTACTAATATGGCCAAACATTTATCTGCTACAGGAAAAAATTGTAAATGTGGTAAACCCATTGATAGTTGTAGCGATACTGCCGAAGATGATTATTGTAGTTTATATTGTCATAGATTCTATACCGAGGGTCACCAAAAGATACCCTTATCTGATTCCAAACATCATAAGAACCACCCTATGAAGTATCCACCTATTGAGCAAAATTGTGATATGTGTGGCGATACATTTAACTTAGGATATAATGATGCCAGTGGACGTAATCGTTCTCGCTTTTGTAGTCGTGAGTGTTACTTTGAACTTATTGGGTCTCGTCGCCATGCTAAAAAGAAATGGATTATTCTTCGTATTTTAGATCAGCGAGGTCCACTCACTTCTGGAGAGTTGGGAAAAATTATGGATAAGTTTGATACTAAAGGTAATGCCCGTGTTATTGGTTCTACTATGCGACCATGGATTGCTAAAGGTTGGGTAGACCGTTACGACGCTGGATACAGCGATAAGTTTGGCAAGAAATTACAATTATATGAATTAGTTTACGACGGACCTATTGGTCAGATGATACATCCTAACTATACTGCTAAGATATAAATAGGTGGTTACACTACTCCTGTATGCTGCCTTGGTCGGTGAGATGCTACGCAACTCAGGGGAAAGACTGACCTTCCAGTGGGCTTGGACGCACCACTGGGGGCAGCACCCTATATTCAACCTATCTTGAAGTAATCTAATTTCTTCCAGAATGCTTCGCCTAAGTCATTCAAACATGGATGACAATAATGGAATGCTAAATATTCAGTGTAGCCATTCTTTCGTGTTCCTTTAATGAAACCCATGGGACTAATCTTGCTTTCCCAATGTGCTACATCTCCACAAATCTCGCAGGTTTTTCCTTTGGTTTGTTTCGGCATTAGAGTTCCCATAATACTATGGGCGTTCCTACTATTTTTATTTATGCCCTTCGTGCATCATTCTTTACTAAGATCGTATCGTAGTTTCAACTTCTTAGGACCTGCACTCGGATAAGTGCTGAGACCATTTCTTCTCAAGAACATTACTTGGAAATCCCCTGTTGCAGTTCTCTTACTGGTTGGCAACCCCGGATTTAATCTGCGCTTCAACACCCAGTCGGTTTTACCACTGCGAACATCATCAATACCCATCTTAATTTTATTCATATCTTTATCCATATGTATATCATAACGTTCCAACATATCTTCCAAGACAGTTAGTTTCATATTAGCCCCTGCAGAGCCTCGTCCTGAAGCAGCAGCATCAGCAGCCACATTCGGATTTCCTAAGAACTTAGTTGCCAATCTTAAATTGGTAATTTTAGGTGTCATCATTTCTTTTTTGACTAAATCTACAATTGCTTTTTTGTATTTTCCAATTAGATTTTTCCCTTGGAGAGTAGAAGTAAAATTATTGAAATCTATTTGCCACCAAATGTCGGCATAATTAGGATCAGATTGATTGGCTTTAGCATTTGGGCCGAGTTGTGTAGCCTTTCCTTGGATAGCATCGTTCAAACCATAGATATATCCGTAGACAACCAGTGAGTTTTCGGATAAGGGTGTAAAATTAGTTTCCCATTTTCCAATTGGATTCTTCTTTAGAATCGGATAATATCGCTTACCAGCAGGAGTATCAACAGGCATTCTTTGATACCTCATTTTTCGGACAGTAGTGTGTAACTCTTTGGCAGCACGAGTGGCACTCATTCCTTTCCCCAGAGGGCGTGGTTGCATCAGCAACATCATTTGCTCTCGTAATTCTTTAGGTGGCAGGACGATACGATACTGCCCGCCTTTGAGTCTTTTAATTTTTATCCCATTATCTTGAAAGTATTTCTTGAGAGTTCGGGCAGTAGTTCCCACGGCTTTAGCCGCCGCACCCAAAGAGGAATTATTGTCACGCATCATAGTGTATGCACGACGACATCTTCTTACAGTCAATGGACGCATAATATCACTACTCTCTACCATCTATTTATACTTCTCTACAAGTCAGGATTAATCTCGATCATGGGGTCGCCGTCTAAAGTTCCCTCTACTAAGAAGTTAGAAGCGATTAACTCATCTACTTTTTGCATAGTTATATTAGTGCCATTATCTTTCAGTGTCTTGATTAGGTGCACCTTGGATTCATATTGTCCACCATCGGCCAATCTTTCCACAGTGCTCATGAGATGCATTTGTTCAGCATTGATATCGCTTAAGTCCATTCCCATAGGCACTAAGTTAGTTACCAAAGTTTCCAGACTATGTAAAAATAATTTCTTAGCCAGTGTTAAATGCACAATTCCTACTTTATCATCGCCTCGCAAACGAGCAATACCTTTAGATAGGTTGATAAATTGTTGAAACTTACGATTCTCTTTGGCAGATCGGCGCAGGAACACAGCCTCGAAGTTCTTATGGGCTTTGATATCGTTATTATAAATATCTATAATATGTTGTTTGCTCTTCAGGATATCGGGTTCAATACGACTTACATATCGTAAATACTCACGGAAGAAACTTCGCCATACCTTTAACTTGTGTTTGGATTCAGGTGAATCCAAAGTGCCACTCATAGCATCTAAGATTTTAGATTCCACGAACTCGTCTGCACCTTCATCAGTTAAACTCATTTGACAATACATCAAACTCATACGACTAATCATCTGATAAGTATATTCTTTAAACACATCTAACATAGCCAATTTAGCCTTGGGGTCTGGTGCAGCACCCTTTTTAGGAGGCTCGTATTCTTTATCAGGATTGCCCCAGAAACTCATATTAAGAATAGCATCACGCTTGACATCCACTTGACCCTTCTGCATAGTATAATATCCATTGGCTAACATATTCATTAGTTCTCCAAAGACATCTGCACCCCATGTTTGAAACTCGGATACAGCCATACGCTCGTTATTCATTTTACCGATGAGTCCTAATTCTACGGAATTGAGATCTTCCCCGGACATAGCACCAAACAAACCGGGAATAGTGCACAGTTTACCTGTAGAAGCAATACCGCAAGGCACTAAGGGTTCAATAACATTCTCAATCAAGTGGTCTTTACCCTCACCCATACTGGTGATAACAGCCATGTGAATCATGTCTTGTTTCTTAAACGGACTCAAGCAACTTAGCATCACAGCAGATTTAATAGGATTTTCAGCATAAACGTGTCGCCAAAGAGTATCATCAGCCATCATAACTTCCATGGGATTAGTCCCATGCTTCCTACATAATTTTACAAATGCTTCAAATTGTTCTTCAGTTAATTGACTTTTCTTACCATCGATCAGAGGTTGCACAGCATTGACTCGGAACACCTTTTCTTTATTGTGGAGAATAAAATTACCACAAATCCTAACAGGTGCACCTTTAGCCATAGAATCAGTTAACAGCAAAAGAATGTCGGTTAAGTCGTTGCTACTAAAAGCATTCAAGTCAGAACTATCACCATTATGAGCAATACACTGGATAGCATATTGTCCATCAGATACAGTAAACTCTACGGCAGATTCATCGCTGTTGGCTCGTTTGCCACGATTCAGTGGGCCATCTTCAATCTTGATAACGACTCCGCTACCAACCTCATACTCATGACTAATCTTAGTCTTATAGATAGAGGCCACAGAAGAGTTCTGGTCAAGAAATTGGTTCACACAATTTTCAGCATAGTTGAAAAGTGTTTCTGAAACCATTATCACACCAACCTGTCATGGAAGCATCACCTATGTATAGATTCCGATAGTTCCGCCCGAGACGATCGAGTGGACGCAGGATACCGTCCCAATTACAATGCTTCGTCCGAGGACTAACACCTTTTAACCTCAACCAGAAAGGAAGTGGAAAACCAATTGAGTAGTGGAACCATGTAGCCACAAGTGGCATCCAAACCTTGCTATCGCCCGTGAGGGGTCAAGAATCGGTCCTTAGAGGACACACACCTGTGGCTGGAATCAAAAAGCCTTACGGCCCAGAGGTTCTTACCAATTAGGTAGCCTTACTCACTCTTCAGCAGGTGGGGCTTGGTCTTCGTGGTATTCTGGCAAGTCGTCACGGCTAACTGCGCCACGAGCGATTGCGTTGAAAGATTTGTAGAAGCGACCGGGGTTCTTCTGTGATTCTTCCTTTTGCTTTAGGAAGTCGCATAGAACAGGAAGGTTGTAGTTCTTCTTGTCGCCATCTTCAGTAGTTTCAACAGTTACGATTTCATTGTTCTTAACGAAACGGTCCCAATCTTGGATTTCGTAGGATTGTAGGTAGATCTTCTCACGACGACCTGTGTCCATGTTAACCATACGAACCACGACTGAATCTGCACCCAATGGGCTTGTTCCGTGGTTGAAAGAGAGGATAGCGTAGTTGCGGTAGATTTTACCGAACTCTGGCTTTAGGATGTCATAGGTTGCCCCACGACGACCGCCAGTAGCCTTTGCTGGGCGGTTCTCTTCCAATTCATTCATAAATGCTGCGATTTCATCTGCGTTTGTATTACTCATTTTTTTCACCTTGTTTTTCTTGGCGGTTCTTGCCGCACTAATCTATCGTGGGTGTCATCACCCTTATATACCTTAACAATATCATAAATAAACTATACAAATAACAAAACTTAAATAGCGAGCCATGACTAATAATAACTATGGTGAAATACTTATGGTTAGATCCGAGCACAGGTGATACCGCCGTTAGAGCCAACCAACCCGCAGGTTGGGTGCACGTCTACTACTATACTATAGAGAACACCCTTATAGTATCTACTATCCCCGCTATTCGTCAATACATAGAATCTCACTCTACTATGGGTGTTCCACCTTCAGGTATTATAGGTAATAAAATAAATCTAACTATCACGGCTTCGGAATCACTAATTCAATTTTGGGCTGGTGTTTTAGGAAACTGTCCACTGGTTAAGGTAACTACTGGAATGGGTATGATGATTCTTACTTATGACCGCAATAAATATACTTCTAATGATAAAGAAGTCTTCGTTGATGACAATGCCAATATGCAAACACCCCACGGACCAGTATCAGCCCCCGGCGGTTCTGGTGGAGGTGGAGGTATGTCTGCTATGCCACCCGCAGGAGGCGGTGGAGGCGGCGGTGGAGGCGGCGGCGGAGGACAAGGCCAAGGCCCACCACAACAAGGAGGAGGCGGAGGCCCACCATCAAGTCCATTACCATTCCCAGCCACAGGCGGAGAAGGAATACCGGGATTAACTCCTGAAAAGGGCAACGACCAAGCAGGATTCGGACAACCATCTGGTGAAGGTGGTTCAGGTTCTGGTGAGGGTCAAGGCGAAGGCCAAGGTTCTGGTTCTGGAGAAGGCGGTCAAGGAGAAGGCTCTTCAACCTCTGGGGAAAGTGGAGAGGGTGGCTCTGGTGGCAGTGGCGAAGGCCAAGGTCAAGGAGAATCCGGCGGACAGGGTGGCGAACCCACAACTGGAGGTGACTCTGGAAGCGGTGGTGGAGAGGGTCAAGGCGAAGGCCAAGGCTCAGGCGAGGGCAGTGGACAGGGCGAAGGCTCTGGAAGCGGTGAAGGTTCAGGCGAAGGCTCGGGAGAAGGTAGTGGCGAAGGCGGAGAATCTGGAGAAGGTGGTGACCCATCTTCAAGTTCTGAC
>Ga0080013_1005445_pt1 | contig 11868 bp, 24 predicted proteins | sample ETNvirenome_6_85_FD_69236 | JGI IMG/M metagenome (GOLD analysis project Ga0080013, IMG submission 69236) | Marine viral communities from the Pacific Ocean - ETNP_6_85 (SPADES assembly) (version 2) | ecosystem: Environmental > Aquatic > Marine > Oceanic | place: Pacific Ocean | collected 2013-06-19 | reverse complement strand
ACAAATTCCCTAAAGGTTATCATAACTTATGACACTTTATGAAGTGGTAAACATCCATAATTATTTATGCCCTAACACAAAAGGAGGTGGTCAACCCCCCGTATCTTTTTATTCGGTTATCAGAAAAACTTGGTAGTTGCAAGTTGTCCAAGTGCAGGTTTCATTAAAGGATGAGCATTTGAAATAAATGTATTCCATCCTTTACCTTCAGATCCCTCAAAAGGAATAGCCGTTTTCTGCCTTCCACTAATCTTATATCTCTTGACTCTAATAAAATCATTATAACAGAATACAAATCTAGATACAGCAGGTTCATTCCCCTTATAAAGACTGTTTCCTTTAACAAGATCAGTTTGTGTCAAATCTCTTGCATCAGGATCAACCATACTCATGAGACTTCCATACTCGGTGAAGTAAAACTTCATCATTAAATCGAAAGAATCAATGTTATTGTCCTTATCAATTTTTGAAATGTATTCAGAAAATCCCTGTAAGAAAAGACATCCTGCTACAATAGCATTTCCCAAAAGTTCTTTTTCACAATTATTTTGTGTAAAAGTCGTTAAGTAACGAGTAACAGTTCCCTTTTTTGTAAGGTTAAGGGCAGTGCTTAAATATGAATGGGAGTTAAGAATAAACTTTGCATTCTCCAAAGTTCCAGCAATACCAATACTAAATGGTTGTAGATAATTAAAGAGTTTTACTGCCCAATTTTCTTTAGATCTATACGCGGATCTAAACTTATGCTCAGTGTTTTGTGGATTACGTTTAGCAGCATCAACGTGATGATCTTTTGCTTCTAACTCAACGATTTGATCTTTAGTAGATTTGGGATCATGGAATTTTACATTGGCCAGAAGTTCTACATTTTGATTAAGAGATACTGCATATGCTTCTGTAGTTCTGTGCCCACCTTGAGTGCTTACAAAGGTTCCATCTGGTCTTACATAACCAGAACTAGTCCCTGCTAATACATAAGAAAATGCACCCTCATCTTGAACATACCTCTCACAACGATTCAGATCAATTTCATATGGTCTGTTATATAGTGGAGAAGAATATACCATATTTGCTGGAACACGAGCTATGTATGTGCTTCTCCAGTCAAAATTTTCATCGTTCTTGTATTGATATACAAGATCTGAAAGTCTAGGAATATTGGGAGGAATTGATCCTACTATCGGAAATGTGGATAGTTTTTCTCGTCTTTTATCATCAACCCGTTTTTCATATAGGTCAATGATATTAACAAGTTCCATGAGGTTCGTCATAAAAACTTTAGATAATTGAACATTGTAGAAGGAAAGGAATTACTCTTCCCTAACTACATTCATATTATAGAACACAAAAAAGGGGGCGTCAAGCCCCCAGTTTCATTCGGTTTCTTCAGCACGTTTCTTCTTAGAACCAATATTATATTTGGTCTGAAGAATCCAGTCTTGCTTATCTCTAAATGCAAGAACCTTAATCTGATTGAGTGGTGCGATGTCTTGAATTTTATCAACGTCTACAATATTAATCAAACCCCAGTCGGCAAGTAGTTGTGCAATACGATTACGTCTCTGAACATCATTCAATGTTAGATTTGCATGTTTACCATCAAGAGCAAATAGTTCTTTAAAGTGAACAAGGTAATATCTTCCTTGTTTATGCAGAATGTGACAGGACTGATAGATTATCTTTTCTTTTCTAGATGCGACTCCAATACGAGTCAAAGTTTCACGAACTTTTAGAAAGTCATCTGGTTCTCCTAGAACCACTTCTACCATTTGGTCTTGTGACCACTTCACTTCAGCTTCTCTAACAACACTCATCCTTTTCCTCCAGTATCAAATTTTGATTTAATAAAATTAAGTTGTTCTTTTGTTAGAATTTTCAAAGCCTGTTTTGCCTTTTCATTACTATAACCATAATAACGTTTGACATAATCAAGATCTTTGATCTTATCTTGTCGGAGCCAGGGAGAGAATCTCTTCTTTTTCCTCACAATATTTATAAGGAAGTCATATTGCAACCTTTTAGAAAGGAAATTATACCTATTCATCTCATTAACAAACATCAGAGTATCAAGATGTCCAGAGAAACAACGATTGATAATATAAGGAGGATATTCTTTTTCGAGTGAAGGATCTTCATCAATCAAATGCTTCTTTGTTTGATTGATAGAATTGAGCCAGTCTTTCAGTTCAGTCATGAAGTAGAAGGTCGAGAATGTTTACAGTTTCTTTTTCAGTGGGATAGTTGGTGACCAGAAGTTCTGTTTTTTCATTATGTTGAGAGTCATCCCTCTTAACTCCTCTATCATCGACTGCCTTATATCCCTTTTCACCTCGATGCGCCATGGAATAACGCAATTTCCAATGCTTGAGATAATAATCCTTATATAATTCTTCGAGTTTTTTATGTGCGTTATAAGTGATCATAAATTGATGAGGACACTTATAGACATCATCAGCAAATCGATCATGATCAAAGAACTTGTGCATCTCACGATCCTTACCATAAAGAAAGTCTTTGATATCATAAGGAGGATCAAGAAATACGAATACATCCTCACCAGGAGCATTCATAACCTCCGAGTAATCAATATTCGTAATCTTCCATTTCTGTATAAGTTGAGAATATTGTTTAAGTTTACGAATACCAACGAAAGAAAAGTTAGACCGAGCAGCAGTATTAGAAAAGGTACTATTTTCAGTCAATCCAGAAAAACTACACTTGTTTAAAATAAAGAAACTTACGGCACGATCAAGTTCATCTTGAGTGTTAATACTTTCTAAAGTCTTATTAAATAACTCCTCATGAGCAGTATCAACATCAGCTTGAAATTGATAATTGGATGCTTTTCTTTTAATATCGTCTAGTCTATTGGAAAGTTCTTCTCCACGATCCCTAAGTTGAATCCAAAAATTGTAAAGTGAAACATACTTATCATTGATCCAAATAGGAACATTGGGATATGCCTGTGCAGTATAAAATGCCACAGAACCACCACCAATAAATGGTTCACGATATTCTTTAAAGTCTTCAGGAAACCATGGAGATAAAGTCTTTGTTGCCTTAGACTTGCCACCAGGATACCTTAAACACGTTTTAAGGGGAAAGGTTTTAAGTGCTGTTGTCATTTCACATCATCCCAAGTTAATTGATCACTCATTACATAATCAAAAGGGTTATATTTCAAATATTCCCGAAAGGTTAATTTCATTTCCTTTTGAGTCATACCACAATGTTTTGCGGCCGAAGGTAAATTCATTGTAGCACGAAATAATGCTTCATTTGCTCTTTTTACATTCTGAGGAGTAGTTTTAACTTTTTCCTCCATCAGTTTGATTTTATCAATTTTTAGTATTCCCATCAAAGAGTATTGGAATTATCCATAAGTTCTATAAGGTAATTTTGAAAACTTAATATGTTTTCTGCCATTACTCGATATCCAGTTCCAACATACAGTTGTCCCAATAAAACTGATAGTGTAGCAGTTCCCCAAAAAATATAATAAAACTTAGACTTAACTTGATAATTTTTAGTTTTTTTCATCGTAAATAATAATAATTTTTTTACTTGTATTTCCTATATTATCATAGGTAGATGCATATTGTAATGTACCATTTAGAATTGAGACAACATCATTGAGTTTTTGTTCCACATCTGAATTTTCAAACTTATCAATCATTTTCATACTCCTATAGGGAAATTTTCAATTTCTATTATTTCGTAAGACCAATCCTCTATAACACCATTGGCAAGAAATCTACCACTCAATTTAAATAATTCTTCTACGGCATATTCTTGATTAGGTGCTTCGATCCAAATATCAATCACCTTACCTAATCTTAATTTCTTAATATCCAAATCAGACATTCTCTTACAACAATCTCTAACAGCATTGCCTGGAGAATCATCAACCTGTGATCTTAAACGAATAAAAACAGTTGCCTTAAATTTCATACTTCAACATCCCAATCATCATAAGATTTTCTATACACAAAATTACCTCTTCTGACGAAAGGAGGAAATTTTTTTTTATGTATATGAGTAAGATAAAAATTTGAATAATTCACAATAACTAGAAGAATCAATAATATAGTGTTAACCGACATTTTTTTCCTAAACTATAATACTATTTTACCACGTTTAACGCATTTTGTCTCCTACATTTTCATGTGTGCCTCGACACAAGTTCCTTCAATTCCTTTACCGTCAATTTATTTAACAATTTAGTAAAATGATCTGACAATAATTGCTTATATTCTTTCTTAGTCATGTTGCCGGCCGTCATCTACAATATCTTCTAATTTAACAAGACTTCTCAATTCAAGTTCAGATGCTTTCAGTTCTTCTTCACCACCTTCCTGTCTATCAACAACAGACACCACTCGATTTACAATATAACCTGATGCTCTCAATACGTTTGCTGCCTTAATAGCAGAACCTCCCGTAGTAATTACATCCTCCAATACAGTAATTTCAGTTCCTTGTGGTGGCAGTGGACCTTCTATTTGAGATGCGGTTCCATGCCCTTTAGGTTCCTTCCTAATGATGAGTCCAGTCCCTCTCTTGACCATTACAAGACCACTTACAAGAGGGTCAGCACCCAATGTAAGACCTGCCACAACATCAGTATCAATGTGCTCTAACATTGCATATGAAATAAGTTCCAGAGAACTACCTGTAAGGATCACAGGTTTGCAATTTATATAATGCTCACTAGACTTACCAGAAGATAATGTGAAATCACCTTTTCGATAATACTGCTTTAGAATTCTAATCAGTTCTTCTTTCATTTACTTAACCTTTTTTGTCGGGACATATACTCCATCCACATATTTTCCAAGACGAATGTATAGTGTAGTGAGACTTTGAGATATTAGATCGCAAGAATATGCAAATCCAGTTTTACCTTCACTCTCCCACTTCTTTCTTTGGACTTTCAAGAGATTAATAAACTTTAAAGTCTCATCTCGCATGTCCTCATTACTTATTCCCTTCTCGCTCATCTAATACCTCATTAATAAGTTCTTTAAGTTCATTATATAATGCTTCATTTTTAGGAAGTATCCTCTTTTTTATAATAGACATAGAAGGATATATCACTTCACCAGTAATTGGATCAGTATTATACTTACTAGGTTTAAGCATACTAGAATTCTCAACTCCAGATGCTGTCATACCCTGAGTATCAATTTTATCTTGCCTCATTTTAATTTATATCCTCCAATAAATTATTAATTACCATAGGAAGTAAACGATGTTCTGCTTTCTGCACTCTTTGATGTAAGATCTCTTCAGTATCTCCTGCACAAATAGGAACAGAAGAAGAATCAATACACCCTCCAGAATCTAACTCTTCCGTCACATAATGAACTGTGCATCCAGTTACCTTATCACCACTATATAGTGCTTGTTTGATAGCATTAATTCCTTTATATTTTGGAAGTAATGATGGATGAATATTAATTATCTTATTATGAAAAGCATTAATTAATCCTGGAGTAACAATTCTCATCCAACCAGCAAGAACTACCAAGTCAACTTTATGCTTATTAAGGTTTTTAATGATTTTTTGCTCATCAATACTCTTAATATGGCAATTGGGAATACCCAATCGGTCAGCTCTTTCTTGAGCACCACACCCTTTAATATTGTAGATCATAACTACAACTTCATGGTCTGGACAATTCTCAACAATGTTCTCAAAGTTAGTTCCGTTTCCAGAACACATTACTCCTATTCTCATTTAAGTCACAGAACCAATTTTTTAGAGTTTGAAGTAATCAATTTACTACCAAACATTTCATTATATTTCTTGCAGACATCCTCTTGAACTTCTGCAACATATACAACATGGTTTTTAGAAATTGTAATCTCTGGTTTGTCTTTACTAATCACAGTTGCCCATGGAGCAAATCCAACACCATTATTGGTTGGAAGAACTACAAGACCATTTTGGACTGTAATAGTTTCTTCTGTTTCAGATAGAAGTTCTACAATAACTTCTTCACCAGTTACAATTCGTAGCAGTTTTACATCAATCATTTTTTTCATCCTCGAATTTCATTTTTAATTGCATCCATCATATTCGTCTGAGTCTGGTGGTAGTGGTGGATCAGGAGCATTATCTGATATAACTTGCCACTCCTGAACAAGTCTAAACACTTGTTTCCTATCCATTCCATCTAATTTCATACAATTTTTTAGACATAGGTAGATACATTTCTCATCACTTACAGGTGCTTTCTGAGTCCAACCATTCTTATCCTTATAAATTTTTGGTTTATCACTATACCGTTCAGTTTCCATTACTTTTCTCTATTCTACCACTGAACTACATGCCACCGTGTTCATACCTTACAGAACTCATAAATGACATCATCACCCCAGATGACAACACCATCTTTCCATCCCTGGTCTTTACTCCTATAAGTTTTACCATCAAATTCTACCATACTTTTCACATTCCCGCCATTAACGAAACATTTATCTGTGGAGACTTTCCCATAATAATATCCTTTCCATGAAAAAATCATATCACAGCAAGAATTATGTTCTTCCCAATCAGGAGACCAATTCTCAACTATGGTAGTATCACCAAAGGGTATAACACGATGCCATCGATATCTATATGGTTTATCCTCACCTTCATGATGATACCATTGTGTTGATGTTAATTCATTATCACCAATACGTTTCCATCGAATATGGCAGTGTGCATACTTGGTAGGGTTAGATGCAGACTGATTCCAGTTATCATAAAACCCCTCAAGAGCAGTGCAAAAATCCATTTTCCTTACAATTTTTACCATGTTTACTCAAATGAATTCACACTCCACCAAAAACAGATTTTTCAAGTTTTTCAATTCTATCTATAAGATACTCCATATTATACAAAAAATCAACATTACCTTTAACCTCAAGAAAATGCTCTGCAAATTCTTCAAGAATCTTTGTATATTGAAGACCTTTAAATCTACACAAATCTCTGAAATCATCAAGAGTTTTGGGATCCCAATTAGCAGAAAATGCACCAGGACGAGTTCTTGACTTACCTGTAGGAACAACTTTATTCATAAGTGTCCCACCATCGTCAATCCGTTTAAACTTATTAATTAATTCTGCTTCTTTTTGCAGAGCATCTTTTTCTTCAATACCTTCTAGTATTTTAGTAATTCTATTGTCTGGTGGAATAGGAATATCTCCATGACAATCAGTGCATCTACTATTAGTTCCTTTACCCACATAATATGGTGTTGCATCTTCATCAAGATATAGATAAACGTAATAACTCATTTGAATTCACACTCCATTAAGAAAGAAATTTACGATAACAACCAATAAGAGTTTTTGGATTCAACTTACTGGGAGTAACATTAAAAGCAATTGATCCATCGGATTTCTTTTGCAATCTGTCCATAGAAACACAAAGTAACATATAAAGGACTTTAAGTTTACCCTCATTACTTTCATTCCATGTGTGTTCTTTCCAATACTCAACAAAATCAGAAGTCAATCGACAGGTAGAATCTCCTAAGAGTTCTGCTTTAAGCAAATCCAAAAATGCCTCTGCTTCATCACCAAGTTTAGCATTGACACAAAGAGTTACGAAAGCACCAATGGTTTTCTTTTGCGTAGAAAAATCCTCAGTATCAGTTAAAAATGAATTGCAAATTTTCTCTGCTTTTTTAATATCATCCTTCCAATCAAACCATTGCTTAACAGCATTGTTGATTGTCAGTTTTGGTTTTCCTCCCTTACGAACCAATAGATCTCCAAGAATAGCAGTTTGAGATGCTTCTGCTGTATTGTCCTTTCTATAAATTTCATCATGAGCACGACGAGGTTTAGCAATAGCAGCGTTAGAAAAAGAATCTGGTTGTGCTCCAAGAGTAACTGATGTTTCATACTCACCAGCATCTTGACTAGCAATAAAAGTTAATCTATGTTGACTTTCATTGATGTCACCGTTTGTATTAAAAATAACAGCATCACCAGTAAACAACCATCCAAAAGTAGCAACAGATTGTGCAATTTTATTTACTTGAGAGGGGCATATTTTTCGGTTGTCTTTGTTGTGGTGTTCAAGAATATACCTTGCCATTGCAGGTGTCAGTTTTATCACCATTGAATCTCTAACCTGTGATTTTGGATCAAAGGGAAGAGGGGATATTTGTCTAGTAATTTCGTTCATTTAAATTCACACTCCACCATAATTTCGGTTAAACAAGCAAGCATATTTATCTCCTGGTCCGCAACGAATGCAGATTGATACTGATACTTAGCAAGCACGAGCACAGCAGCAGGAATGCTATTGTTTTCAAGGGAAACATAACAAGCATCGTAAATACGACGCAACAATACAGTAGTATCATTGTCCATGTTAGAAACCACCCACTTCCGAACTTCCGGGAAGTTCTTCTCTTTAAGGTTCTTAACGAGTTCATTAACGGCAACATCAGAAAAAGTAGCAAGAATACCAGAGTCGATTTTTCCACTTACGGAATATCTTTGACATTCATTAAGAACACGTCTCCAATCAGGAAAGTGCTTGTTAACAAGTTCTACCAGAACCTTGTTATCATATTCAACACCTTCTGTATCCAAGATTTGTTGAAGACGTTTGAAGAAGGATGCTGCAATTCCTTGCCTTTCTTTTCCTTTGATTCCAAACTCAATGACGGCACATCGGGAATGGAGGGGTTCAAGGATTTTGTTTTTGTAGTTACAGGTAAAGATGAATCTACAATTGCCAGCGAACTCCTCAATAAACGCCCGTAAGAGGAGTTGTACATCATTGGATGTGTTGTCAGCTTCGTCAATGATAATGACTTTGTGTTTAGAATCTGACGTAAGCGATACGGTCGAAGCAAAGTTTTTCGCATTATTTCTGACGGTATCAAGGAATCGTCCCTCATCGGATCCGTTAATGACATATACATCCACTCCAAGTTCTTTACATAGTGCCTTTGCCACTGTTGTTTTACCGATGCCTGGAGGACCGGCAAGTAACATATTAGGAATCTCACCCTTATCTAAGAAAGATTGAAATGTATTCTTTGTACTCTCCGGGAGAATACATTCTTCAATTGTCTTTGGTCTGTATTTTTCACACCAAATAAAATCACTCATAATTAAATCTCACCAAATTTGATACTTTTCATCTTATAATAAAAGTTTACTAAATCCAATTGATAGGAGAAATCCTAGCATAATCACAATATCCCACGATTTTGTTTTTACAAAAAAAGGAATTGATATAGTATCTGCAATAACATGCATTATAACTCCAATAGTCAAATTAACATGCAAAACTATAAAATAGGCAGCAATAACCATAATACTACCCACAACTCTCATTGCAGTAAATGTTTTCATCCAAAAGTGGAATCAGGTTCCAGAGCAATATAATACTTAAGATTATGTTGTGTATTTGTAAATTGCGATAAAAGTTTAGAAGACACTATAACATTATAAGCACCAGGAATAATCTTAATGTTTTCTACTTTAAAGTTGAAACTAAATTCCCCATCAGTATCACCGACGACGATGGCATATTCATTGGAAGTATCATTTTTCTTATCACGAACTACCAATTTGATGACACCATTCTCACCAATGGCAGACATATCGGGAAGTTGATATACTGCTGCTGCTTTCGTTAATTTTTCAAGTGTTACATTATCCATCTGGAAACATACATCTTCAGATGGCAAATTAATTTCTTTCTCTGGAGGAGCAATGATTACATTGGGATCTGCAAAGAAATACTTCACACGACATTTGCCTTCTTTAATACTTAAATAACTATCTTGATTGAAATCAAGATCAAGATCTTGATGGAGACTCAAACCGTTCAAGAACTGGTTAAGATCATAAATCGCAAAATCACGAGGGAAATCTTCTTTAATTTCTGCTTCGGCAAGAATGTTCTTTGCTACAGAGATAGTGCGAAGTTTGTTACCTTGCTTCACAAGAATTGAATTATTAATACCCGCAAAATTCTTGAGGATAGCAAGTGTGTTGTCAGACAGTTTCATTTTTTGTTCTTTGAGTTTCATTATTATTGAGGATAAATTTCACAATTAGCGTTCTTGTCATTAAAATGCATCAAAAGAACAGTATAGTGTAGAATCTTAAGGATGTCTCGACGAGCAGTGCCTTTCTTATCATATCGTGATGCATACTTGAGAATATTACTGCGACAGAATGATTCACCATCACCACATGCCTCAATCAAATCAAGTGTTTGAATTTTATAATCACCAGCAGAATAGTGCTGATTATAAGTTCCTCGAATATATTCAAGGAGTTCTTTCGCAATTAATTCCTCATTATACTTCCATTTAAAGTTAATAGAATCATCGCAAGAACTAATACTATTTTCAATTTTATCTTCTCCACCCCAATCATTCTTATTTTCACTCATTTCATCATCTCCATAAAGTTCATCATAAAGTAGGCTCCAGGAATTAATCATACATCACATTCTCCAATTTGTCAAGATCTACATCAGCATCCACTTTGTCATAAAGTTCCAAAAATGATTGTTTGGTCTCATCATCAAACCGACTTACACAAACTTGGATTGATTTTGCCTTATCTTTAAAGATACTGTAGGCACTTATGTAATTCTGCCAAATTGTCATTTTTTTAATACCTTTAATACTTCTATGTGCTTTACACCATTATCAGTTTTTACTATACCAGTAGAACTTTCCATAACTCTTGTATAATCTATAGAATTTATCTGATTCATTTTCCTTTGATTACATAATCCACATAACAATTGAAAATTTGAAGGAATAAGTCTTAATCCCCAATAATATTTTATTGGCAATTTATGATCCACTAGTATTCTATTAGATTGAAACTCATATGCTAACTTATCCTTCTCCCACTGAGGTCTATTTCTATCTGCTTTAACTCTTCTGTAGTTTGGATCAGGTATTCTTCCACAGCAATCACAAATCTTTTCTCCTCTACTATCTAAATATTGATTTCTACAAGATTTCCATTCAGGAGTATTATAGAATGCTCTTGTTTTTTCATAAGGGATATTAGTTTCACGACGATCTTCAGAAGTAGAAACATAGGAGAAATGTTTATCAGATCTCCCTATTGCTTCTTTTCTTTTACTTAACTTTTGCCTTTCTAATTTTAATTTCTTTTTTTGTTTTTTCTCCCATTTAATTCTTCTTCTAAAATCCTTAATATCACAAGTAATATTAGTATGGGGATAAATCATGCATCCTCCTCTTTGGTTAATTCAAAATCAGCATCTACCTTATCATATAGTTCAAGGAATGATTGCTTAGTCTCATCATCAAACCGATTTACACATACCTCAATTGCTTTCTCTTTTTTACCAAAGATAGCATAAGCACGTAGAATGTGAACTAGACGACGTGTACTAATAACCTCATCAACCCCACCATCATAGAAAGTCTTACGAATAATGTCTGCCCAATCCACAAGACGTTTGCAGAAGTCACGATCTTCGACTCCAAGATCCAAAGAAATGCCCTCAAGGATTTTTTGTTCAATTACAGGAGTTGGATATGACTGCTCAAAGGTTACAGGGAACCTCTCCAAGAATGCTTCATTCAGAACATTAGTGCCAATAAACCTACCATCATCAGAACCCTTCCCTTTCGTGTTGGCAGTAGCAATAACATTAAATCCAGCAGCAGGTTTTACAAATTTACCAATCTTCTTAAGGAATACTCCCTTACCTTCTAGAATGGACTGTAGGCACAGAATCTTATTAGATGCCAAGTCAACTTCATCTAGAAGCAGCACAGCTCCCCTTTCCAGTGCTTCGACAACTGGTCCATTATGCCATACAGTGTTACCATCAATAAGACGGATATT
>Ga0080013_1005443_pt1 | contig 11868 bp, 10 predicted proteins | sample ETNvirenome_6_85_FD_69236 | JGI IMG/M metagenome (GOLD analysis project Ga0080013, IMG submission 69236) | Marine viral communities from the Pacific Ocean - ETNP_6_85 (SPADES assembly) (version 2) | ecosystem: Environmental > Aquatic > Marine > Oceanic | place: Pacific Ocean | collected 2013-06-19 | reverse complement strand
GTTCAAGAACATTCCAGGGGAACGTGCCCAGTAGTAGGTTGCAGCGGTTGCACCGTTAACGAGGTCAGCAAGGATCTCACGGTCAATCTCAAGAGCGATTTGCTCGGAGAGGATTGAAGTAAGCTCCACCTCTGCATCCAAGTTGTGGTATGCGTTGAGGTCTTGACCCAATTCTGGTGTCCACTTAGCCTTGAGCTTCTTGGTCTGTGCGGTGACAGCCACAGAATCAACCTTAATGTCGATTTCTGGGATAAGCTCAGAACCTTCAAGTCCCCACTCGGTAGTACCGACAACAGAGCCAAATGCTCCGCCGGCAGCCCAAGTATCCTTCACTGGGAAGGAGCAACCCAAGTTGATTGCACCGCCGGCTACGATCGCGGCAGGTAGAGCATCTACACTTGTGATGAAATACTGCTGTACAGCTGCACCAGGACTGGCAACTTGTGTCAAACGACGAAGCTGCTCGGTGTTAGCGTTAGTAAGTGCATCTCCTGTGAGGGTTGCAAGATTCTGGATCGATGCAGAAACGGCGCCTAGGTTATTATAATCTAGGTCCGAATCAAGGCTAGCCTGGGCAATATCTACTCTCACAATCCAACGCGCTGTGGCGGAAGAACTAAGAGCGAGAAGATCAGGATCGAATTGAATCTGCTTTCTCTGTGCAACGGTTGATCCAGTCAAACTGAATGCGGTCAATGTGCATGCAGAAGATGTAACAGTGCTGGAGCCAGATGGAGATGCATATGCATAACCGCGAGCACCAACTGTGCGAGGACCACCAAGGTCACCCTTAAGGGTACCTAGAAGATCAACACCACCGGTGATTTGTGAACCAACCTGATCAGTACCATAGATGGACTTATCAGCGACGTTTCCAAACCTAGTGTTTAGTGTACTTGAAGAACCGATGTTCGGTGAGAACACAAAGTCCAGGAAGAAAATGAGACCACTAGGTAGACTCATTGGTTGAACCGAAACGAGATCGTTTGCGATTAGTCCTGCGAATACACGACGAACGATTGGGAATGCTACGGCTGCAAAGCCCTCAACATCTCCTGCGCTCATTGAACTGGATTCGCGAAGCAATTCTTTAGCCTGATTCTCTAAGAGTCGAGCCATTGCCTGCTTGTTACGGTCGTTATCAAGACCTTCTAAAAGTCCTGTGCGCTCCCACTTTGATAACAAAGCGTGACCTTCGGCGCGCATATCACGATTGACTACACCTTCGGTGAGTCTTTCAATAATACTAGCCATTTTTAAATACCTCCTTAATTGTATATTATATATCGGACATTAATTTACTTAATGCCTGCTAGTCGTTGCATCCGATCCGAAATTGGATCGACTGCTGTGCTCTCTTGACGAGTAGCACGGATTACAGAAGAACGACGTCCGATAGCTTCGCTTAGTGATTGAGGGCTACGTTTTGGGGCAGCCTGCACTGTGCTTTGAAGCGTGTCGTATATTGTCTTTGCTTCTGTGACGGAACCAGCATTAGAAATCGCTTCGACAATTCTTGTTTTTTGTCGCTCATTCAAGGAGGTATTTCTAAGAACACGGTTCGTGTATAGTAAACGGCCATTTGACAAATTGGTTTCGACTAACGTCTCTTTCAATTCGCCCACGACTTGTTTATATTTTGAAACTTGTTGCTTGAGTTGTTTGTTTTCAAAAGTTAACTCTTCTTGAGCCTTCTTGAGGGGCTCTAATTCTTCCATTGCGTCTGTACTGCGGCGAGCAGCAAGACCCTTTTCCATTTCCCATTTGACGCTTTCGGCACTTCTGCCGGCCCAGCCGGATAGCTCGGCAGACATGTCAACAGTTAAGCGTTCCATAACGGCGTCGAGGAGTTCGTCAGAGACTTCTTGGTCTTCTTCGAGACCTGCAGCTGCCATGGCGCCGGAATCTGCTTTTTCTTCGTCTGCTTCGTCGTCTATAGTAATAGCCTCTTCTTCCTCTTCGATAACTTCGTCATCGTTGGAAAGTAACTCTGCCAAATCTTCTTCAGTGATTTCAATTTCTTCGTCAATGTCCGCTTGTTGCTTAAGCTCTTGAATGGCTTCTTGCAAGGCGCCGAGGTTTACGTTAAATTCTACTTCCTCCCCTTCTTCGGGAAAAGACTCTAGGTTTTTGCCCTCTTCATCTGCAAGGTTGTCGGTTGCTGCAAGAGGAATCTCGTCTTCCGTCACTTCTTTGTATTCGGGGGTCGGCTCTGTGGCCATTGGATCTGCCATAGGATCTGCCATGGGGTCAGCACCGAAATCAGTTTGGACAGCATCTAATTCATCTTGCTCTAACAGGCTCTCAATAGTTTGTTTCACTTCGTCAGAGTACTTATCAATAATGGTAGCTTCTGCGTTTTTAAGTGCAGCTTCTTTCAAAGCCTTGGCGTCTACGATAGCCTCTTTAAGCAAATTGGACATGTAGGTGTCTCCCGGAAAGGTGGTTATTCAGAATAAATAGTAGCACAAAAAGCGAAATGCCTTATTTGTTTGATGCTATATCTTTTCTAACGTTATCCATGATTGATTAGCCAGCAACTTCACATCAAAGTCTCCACTAGTAGCGCCTCCGAAAAATTGACAGGCTAGATTAATCGTATCCCCTTCACTAGCTGACATAATAGTGGTACATTGCCCTGTTCCGAAACGAGTTGTAGCGTTGCCGCCGCTGTCGCCGCCCCAGTTCGTGCCACCATCGCCCCTAAGATAGCAGTATGCATGACTGAATGGAATTGTTGTCGCCGAGCCAGTTGTGACGGCGGAGCCTGAGAAGTTTATTGCTGCAAAGGATTTCATATTGCTGCGCGCGTTATTAGGGGTGTCTTGTGCATAGTTAATACTATATGATAACTTATAATCTCCTGTTTCTGTTACGACTATTCCTGTAGCACTGGACGAATAATGTGAATCATCTAATCGAACGGTCTTATCCCATTCAACTACGAAAATAGGAGTCGTTGTTGGAGTAAGCGATGATAGGGAAGTCACATCTCTTGCTCCGGTTGATGGTCTAACTTGCGGATTACTAACGTCTATTAAAAGATTCTGATCAGTGCCTCTGCCAAGCTGGATATATCCTAGTTTCTCTATTGAGCCGCTGACATCGAGCGTTCCCGATATCACTGCATTGCCTGTGTATGGGAATGCCGAGCCTCCGCCTGCTGGTGTTGCCACAACAACTTGGTGAGAACTGTTGAGTGCGAGAAAACTACCTGCGCCACCAGCAGTACCAGAAACCACTGTTCCGCCTGGGTAATCCACACCTATGTTGCCACCCATTAGCTCAATACCTGTGGCTGAACCTGAAATGGCAAGCCTGCCTATTCCTGAATTGAATTCGATAAGAGCATCTGCGGAATCGCCCAAGTTGAGCTTCTTGTCGTCTAATAGATTGATGTCATCAGTAGTGGTAAGAGTTCCAGTAATCGCAACATTGCCTGTATACGGGAATGGATCGCCTGGTGCTGGTGTCGCCACAACAACTTGGTGAGAACTGTTGAGTGCGAGAAAACTACCTGCGCCGCCAGCAGTACCAGAAACCACTGTTCCGCCTGGGTAATCCACACCTATGTTGCCACCCACTAGCTCCATACCTATGGCGGAGCCTGAAATAACGAGTCTGCCTATTCCTGAATCGTATTCGATAAGAGCATCGGCGGAATCGCCCAAGTTGAGCTTCTTGTCGTCTAATAGATTGATGTCATCAGTAGTGGTAAGAGTTCCAGTAATCGCAACATTGCCTGTATACGGGAATGGATCTGATGCTGGCAAGTTCGTTAGTCCCGATCCATTTCCCACAAAGAGACTTGAGGACACGTGTCCGGAAGCTGATACGTTGGTTGCCGAAACTGTTCCCGGTACGCTTAAAGTAGGATTCGCCCAAGTTAGTCCGCTGAAGGCGTCAAGAGTGTTTGTAGATGCTCCGCAAAAAACCAGACGATTTGCGGTGTAATTGCCAATAGGCAGATCAGTCAACTCTTGGCCGCTGCCATAGAAGTTGCTAGCCGAAATATTCAAAGAAGCTGACACATTGCCATACGAGATGACGTCTCCTATAACCGTGGTGTCTCGTCCAAAGAGAGAGTCTCTCCCAACTGCGAAGTCGTTTGAGGCGCTTAAGTCGCCAGTAATTTGCAAAACAGGAGTAGCCGCATCGTAATTAAAGTTAAGATTGTTGCTCCCGCTGAAAGTGGAGCCGCTGTTGAACTGTACATTCGTGTCGACTCCTGCCGGTACAAGGGCGGCATTTACATTAGTTAAGCCCGACCCGTTGCCCACAAATAAACTTGAAGAGACGTGCCCTGACGCCGAAACATTAACAGTGGTCAACGTGTCGGTATTGAATGTCAGATTTGAACTGCCGGCGAATGCCGAGCCATTCTTATACTGCAATTGAGCATCAGATCCACCGGGTGTCGTAAATGTTAGAGCGTTCTGCATATACGTACCTAAAACAGTCGCTGTGATCTTCTTTGTGGCATTCGAGGCGTCTGAATCTGCAATGATAAACATGTCGTTATCACTAGTAGAAGCTTTGGTAGTTGCATCATTTGGGCTCACTTTAAGCTTACCGGCATCATGCGCAAGACCACCGGTCGTTGCCAAGTCTACAGCAATGCCGCCGGCACCGACCGAAATGCTATCTCCTGCCTGTGCTGCCAGCTTATTAGATGAATCTTGTAATCCATCTCCAAAATAGACATTAGAAGCGGAAAGCTGTCCGCTAACTTTATAGGGCTCGAGCGGGATCCCAGTAAGGGCAGCGGCGGAGCCAGATACAGAGGCTGTCAAAGTTGTGCCATCATAAGTCAGGTTGCTATAACAAGTTGCTGTACCATCGCCATCTGAAACAATTATTCTAGCTGCTCCATCGCTAGCGATCGCAGTGAGCGCGGTGGCGGCCAATGGGGCGCCTGTTGTGGTATCATAGAATGCGCTAGCGGAGACAGTGCTAGAAAATGTCTTTACTCCTGCAATAGTCTGTGTACTGTAATCGTCGACCATACTCTCGATTGAGCCGGTGCTAGAGTTTGAAAAGTTAACCTTTCCTTTTAGGGTATTATAAGCCATGCATGTTTCCTCTTGCTATAAATAGATTAAGATCACTTGTTTATTACTATGAACGCACCAAAATTTGCATAATTTTCGGGATAGTATCTAAAATCGTGTCTATCGAGGATCTGAAATACCAACTCTTTCATGCGGGGAGACCCTCCTGTTACAATTTTTAAAGGAGTGTCGTTTGATAAGATAAAGTTCTCCACCTTTCTCTGCACTGAATCGTGATACATTCCATGTAGATCTAGGATTTTCATTTTACCTCTCGCTTATATAAGTAGTACAAAAAAAAGGACGCCCCCCATAAAGAGGGACGCCCAAGAGAAGAACAATCTTCAAATGATATAAAAGTATATCCTAGAAGATGGCCCAAGAACCAGATGCGATATATACCATTGACACAGCAGCACCGCCGGTTTCAAGCTCAATGCTTGTATAACCGTCGACTGTCTGAGCAGCATAGCAAGAGATCGTGAGATCATATTCGCCCAGTGAAGCCGGAGCTTTAACATGAACGACATCACCTATAGACGGAGCAACTGCCCCAGGCAATTGTAGATCCTGGTTGCTAACAAGTGCCGCGGCCGCTCTGTAGTTAAAACCTTCAGAAAGGGTGCGGTTTTCGCCGACACCCCAGTCAGTTACAGAACCACCATCAGTAGAAAGAACACCGTTGGTGGCGGTAAGACCTGCACCAGCCATTGCAGACACGAGGTCAACGATAGATTCAGTTTTTGCGTCACCAGTTGCACCATTATCAAGGAACATAAAGTGATCAGCAGCTACGTTAATAGCGGCAGCAGTAAGCAAACCTGGACCATCTTTGAACAGATTGTCAACACCAATTTTCTTTAATGTTCCAGCATCGCTGATCATAAACTCATCAGCAGCGGCAAGACCATCAGAAGCCAACTCGGTTTGAGCCGAGATAACGTCATTGTTAAGCATAGCGCCAGTGACTTTTGTAGCACCGATACTGACTGCACCTGTGTTACTCATTGAGACGTCACCACTTAAAGCAGCGGCGACCATACCAGTACCGTCACCGATCATGATTTCGGTAGTAGCAAGCGCAAGCTCACTAAGTACACCGGAAGAATTCGCGTTGCGAATAAGCAGACTGTTAGCAGCAACATCTTGTACTTTAGCCAACGTAACGTTCGCATCAAGAATTTTTGCAGTTATAACTGCATCGTTAGCAATAGTCAGAGCACCGGTGCCGGCTAGGGTTGCATCACCACTAATGTCAACGATAGCACCAACGCCCGAGCCGTTACCAACGACAACTTTACCAGTTGCGACGGATTCCATCTTGCTATAAGCAATGGCAGCGCCAGAAGCAACAGAAGCGTTAACAACTGCGTTAGAAGCAAGTTGATCAGCGCCGACTGCATCGTCTGCAATTGTTAATGCGCCGTCAGCACCCAAAGTAGCATCGCCACTCAAAGTACGCCAGATAGCATCATCATTATCAGAAACTAAGAACTGCGCGGTGGTTCCAAGAGCAAGAGCGCTTGGATTTCCAGAAGAATCACCAACAATAAACTTACCACGAGCAAGACCAGCCATTTTGGCAAGACTAACAGCATCGTCAGCGATAGTCAGAGCACCACCAGCAGCGATGGTTGCATCAGAGCTAACGTTTCCGAAGATTGCGTCTTCAAGGTTACCAAAAGTAATACTCTTAAGGTTGTTGCTATCAGTGATGTCACCAGCATACATTAAGTCACCATCGGCAAGGTCAGTCAAGGAAGCAGCCAAAGAGCCGCCGTCAAGCTTGTCCATGTCGATAGCAGCGCCAGAAGCAATCGAAGCGTTAACAACTGCGTTAGAAGCAAGTTGATCAGCGCCAACTGCATCGTCTGCAATAGTCACTGCACCGCTAGACGCTATAGAAACATCGCCAGAAACAGCGACTTCTTGGTAACTTGTGCCATCTGCAACAAGAATCTTGCCAGATGTCACATCTGGCATTTTAAGTAAGGCAGGCGAAACGTTGCGTGATGCATCGATTACTGTTGTTCCTGCGATTTTGAGTACACCGGACTCCTCAATGTCGACGTTTCCCTCTTGTTCGAGAGACCCAGACATCTTGGCGGCGCCAATTTGAAATTTATAAGCCATTAAATAAACCCTCCATATTAAGTTATTTTTTGCTATAATAGTGATACCCGCAGCCTGCATTGGCCACAGGGTATCGCTCTTAATTAGTACGCTGGAGGCTCTATTTTATTAGCAGATAAAGTATTTATTGGCACCGTTGCAATAAAGCTGAATAGATGAATAAGGAGACTGCAAAACTATCGAATTTTGCCCGTCGATAGTATCGTCACCTGTTGTAGTAATAGTCACAGCATGGGTATCGATTGCCCCACCCTCGTCCTTTATAACATAAGTCTGCCCGTTTAAAAGACTAGTCGCGGCGGGGAGAGTCAAAGTAGCAGAAGCCGTTAGTGTGTCGGATTGTATTCCTATCAAATAGTCAACCTCTCGTATTGTATAGTCATCGGAAACAACTTTCCGTACAAAACCCACGCCGCCAAACATTTGAATTTGATATGCTCGGAGCTTAAATAAGCGGCCCTCATCCATGAAGATACCGTTATTTCTGAAGTTCATGAACCCGACATCAAAGCCCTTGGTAAGGCTGCCTGATCCAAACTTTAAGTTGTTGTCATTGCCAACACTCAAGACGTCCGAGCCAAAGTGAATAGAACTTCCGGAAATGTATAGATCGCGCCATGGACTTAAGGCGCTGCCAAGATCGTGAACATTGGCAGTCGTCGGTATTAAGGAGCCCTCTAGATTCATGCCGCCGCTCATATTCAAAGTGCCTGTAAGGGATAATGTGCTTCCTGAATATAGAAAATTAGCAGAGCCAGTCAGATCTCCATCAGTGTCATGGTATTGAAGGGCATAGGTAGGGCCCTCCGCCACCACATGGTCTGCCAATACATTAGTTAGCCCAGAGCCATCACCATAAAAGATAGACGCAGACACACCTATGCTAGCCGTCAGGGCGCCGTTTAAATTGAGCACAGAGCCGTTGAAAGTGAGGTTCGACTCTCCTACCATCTGGTTGGCGTTAGCGCCAACAGTCAGCAAGTTATCGGTTGTAGCGTTGGCTACAATGCGCGGGACATTGGCGATATCAGTGCCGTCGCCGTAAAGAAGGCTGCCGGAAACAGTGTTTGCTACAATCGCATCGAGGCCGGCTAGATCAACTGACGCAACATTAATTGTACCCGATAGTGAATTATAGCCCACTTGTTTGTGCTCCCCTTATATACATAGGTAGTATTAATACACAAACCAGTTCGTTCCATCCGTATATAAGTTGATTGCCGGCATTGTACCAGATAGTTCGTAATAACCATTGGACTCAATACTATTCGGGGCAGACGCGCTTATAGAAATAATGCCAGAACGAGAACTTACTTGATCTTTAATCACTAAAACTTGCCCCTGTCCGGCGATGGATGCGGAATGCAAGCGAATCTCAACGTTGCCTGCCGCAGATATTCCGACTATGTGCGACTCCGCACTTGAAGTCCAAGGAGAGGCAGCTACTAGGGTATAATTTGTCCTGTGTCCAGATCCACTAAAAATAACCTGATTCGAAGTAGTATCGACACTAAACAGTGGATACGCACTAACTTCGCCAACGAACATACTACCGGTGCGGATATGCTTATCATCGTTAGTATTACCGAACGTTGTAGAACCCGTAGAGTCGATGCGCGTTACATCTTCGATATGGAAGTGACTTGCGCTGATTGTGCCTGTTACAACTAATGTGCCAGTTAGCACCAGAGTATTAGCCGCCAACTCTCCAACTGCGGCAGTGTGATACATAAAATTGTAAGACCCAGAGGTATCTCTGGCTCCTGACATAAACTGCACAGATCCGGTCGGACCAAAGGCCGCGCCATGATCGTCAGGGGTTATATACGCCCAGTTAAACGTTGCCATTATTAACCTACTCCGGCGGAACCGCTCCAAGAGGGCCCATCTACACCCGAGCAACTCCCTGGTCCGATGTTGGTAAGTCCTGCTACAACTGAAACAGTTCCGGTGCCGGCACCTTTAATCCAGAGTTGGCTGATCTTAACTTCCATGCTGATCTCAGATGTTGCGCCTAGGCTAAAATATTCTGTACCACTTAGTCCGGCTTCCGAGAAAGCTATTTGCATACCAATGCTAGCATGAGTATTTCTGACGGTGATCCAGCGTGTTACCTCTGGGAATGAAAGTACTTCCGCGGAAGTAGAGGTGGCACCGGTGTATGCCCAAGGTCTTCCGCTAACCTGATATGAACCGACGTTGTTTAGGCCTGGTGGCGCCCATGATGAATATGCCATTTGAAACTCCTAATATGTTAATACAATGTAAATAGTACCTATCTACTTCTACTGCTTCCTTGTCTATGTTCTAAATAGTCAATTATCTGTTCTTCTGCGCCTTTCGGTCGCTCTTTGTTTTTTTCTTTCATCGCGCTGGCGCTGCCTTTCGGCTCGGATTTGCTTTTCTTTCTTTTTTACAGAAGGCTTTTTATAAGATTGTCGTTCTTTTACTTCTTCAACGATCCGGGCTTTTTTAGTCTTCTTAATGAATTTGCGAATCATCTTCTCGGGATTGCCACGACACTCTTTAGCATGAACAACAACATTAGCTTTTTTCATTTTATCCTACTTTATCGCTTGCCAAATCTTTGAGGCGCCGCCTACTAAAGAAGAGATGTCAACACCAGAATCGCTAGGGTTTCCTAGGTCTGTGTGTGTTTGTTGAGAGTCGCCGCCTACCATGGGGGTCGTGCCTTCAAAGAGATCTACCCCATTATAAGCACCTTTTCCTATCGTCTCCATTATCTTCTTTCTATGTTCGACCATTTTTGCATTAGTTTCTGCAGTCTTACGCTTCATCTGCAAGTCTTCTGTGTAGAGACTTTCTTTCTTCTTTTGAGTCTTTTCTACTACCAGATTCCCTTGCATTCCTTTGGCAACCTCTGCAACCACATTTGATAAAAGACCTTCTTCAATAAGGACTTCGTGGATGCACTCCTTTACCAAAGGCTTGATGAGTTGTTTTAGTTCTGTCTTTTTCATGTTTTCCTCTTTTTAATTCCTGCTAATTTCTGCCACTGCTCTGTGACAGATTCTGAAAGTATTAGTGTTCCTTGTCTATGCTCAATATTTTCGCTGTTGCGGTTTTTCCTACGGGCTGCGCTAGTTCTTTTTCTTTTCTTTTTCTTCTTCTTACCGGTTTGCTGGGTTGCTGCTTTGGTTTTCGATGTGTCTTTAGACGTACCTTGTTGGCGGCGGCCGGTTTTGGCGTGTTCCTCCTCACTCTGACTGTCGGCGCGGCGAGTCTCTGGGGATGTGCTCCGAGTGCTTGTCGGGTCAAGCTCTTGGGAAACTTGCTCTGGCTCGGCTTCCTCGGGGCTATTTTTATTAGCTGCGTTACGGAGCTTGACATATTTTTCAAATGTCTCGTTGAGACGAGTTTTCCACAGCTTAATTAGGAACTTCTTATATGCTCCGAGCCCTTCTACTAAAGCTATTACAAGTTTGGGTTGAAAAATTTTATAAGCTGCTTCTGCTTCTTTATACTGGTCCTCATTTAAGTCTTGTGTTTTCCACATTTTTTTCATGCCTGGTCCCAAAGGGAGAATTTCGTTAAAAGCTGAATTCAAATCACTTGATATCTCGACTAATGGCGTAGAGAGTATGAAATCTTTTGCCAAGACTTGTCGGGGAATGCCGGGGTTCTTCTTCTTTCTACCAAACTTGGGAAAACCAAGCTCGTCTAATCTGGATTCAGACACATTTTCGTCGGGTTGTGAAGAGGTAGGTTCTTGCACAGAGTCGTTACCGGTTTGTCCTTTGCCTAAAACCCAGTTAGCTGCACCTATGAGCCCGCCGGCTTTTTCTTCATATGGTACACTGGGCTTCCCAAGTATACCGGATTCCGAATAGATTTTACCCAGAGCTTCTTCTAGAGCTTTAGTTCCGGTTGTCCAATCTTTTTCGATAGCGGCGTAGGATTTCCCATTATATCTTCTATTTAAGTATCCCAAGATCATAACATCGATGGCTCCGGGTGATGTTATATCTGGTCTTTTTGTGAACTCCACACTTTTTCCATCGCCGCCTAACTCAATCTCATTTGCGTCTTCGGGCCACGCGTCTGCTACTGTTTTAGCTTTAGATTCTAAACTAGCCCAGCGCTCCTTGTCAGTGGCGCTCACCTCGCTGCGTCCCAAATACCAATATGCCAACCCACTCATTGTTTGTAGAGGTTCCTTGACGCCGGTTTCTTTTGCCATGCCGGTCAGAGTTACCATCCAATCATGCAAATCATTTAATTCAGCGAGGTTTTTGTTGTTAGCCATCACATACTGCTTTTTAACTCGAACCGGGTCTTTTGTCCAATCGGGCAAGTTGGACATCCCTTTCCAGGCGGCTTCTTGGTCCTTAAAGCTAAGTTGTCCATGGTGACCAGCGCCTACTTTAGAAGCAATTGTACTCCCTGCGGTACGGAATTGCTTCTTGGCGCCGGCGACGGTGCTGTCTTTGGCGGCTTTTACTTTATTGCCAAAAGCTTGGCGCTTGGCCTTGGCTAGGCGGCTGCTGCCTATACCGAGATTTCCAAGACCAAGCTCTTGGAGGCGCTCTTCTTCGTTTAAGAACTCATTCCAATCGTCGTGAAACTGGTTAGCCTCATCACTCATCGTCTAGGACCTCATTTAACAAACGATAAATGCGGTCGGACTTGGTAAATACTTCGTTCTTATATTCTTTGGCTTCTT
>Ga0080013_1005438_pt1 | contig 11872 bp, 15 predicted proteins | sample ETNvirenome_6_85_FD_69236 | JGI IMG/M metagenome (GOLD analysis project Ga0080013, IMG submission 69236) | Marine viral communities from the Pacific Ocean - ETNP_6_85 (SPADES assembly) (version 2) | ecosystem: Environmental > Aquatic > Marine > Oceanic | place: Pacific Ocean | collected 2013-06-19 | reverse complement strand
TGATGTGTCAGCTGCTACAGTAGCCAATGAAGTAAATATATATAATGGTAGTGTAACAGCTAGATTCCAAGGAGCTGCAGCTGCATGGAGTTTCGTATCAGACGAAAGAGACAAAAAAGAAATTGAAGATTTAGAATTAGGAATTGATTTTGTAAATAAATTAAAACCTAGAAAATTCAAATGGGATTTAAGAAGTACTGAGGTAGATAAAGATAAAGAAGCATCAGGATTTATAGCGCAAGAAGTTAAAGAAGTAATAGATGAAGTAGATGCTGATTACACTAGGCTTGTTGATACTAATAATCCAGATCAATATACTCTAGCACAATCTAACTTAATCCCAATATTAGTAAAAGCAGTACAAGAGCTTTCTGCTAAAGTAAAAGAATTAGAAAATAAATAATAATTAAAATTATGACATATATACAAAACAATCTCTTATCAAGAAGAAAAAGTTCTCCTTGTAATGCAAATGGAGATGATAAAACAATCTCCGAAGTAAGAGAAGAACCAGGGAGTTCTAATGCAGGAAAATATCCAGGTGTAACTAAATTCTGTGGACCTGCAGGAGGAGCTGCAAAAGGTACATATCCCGTAGAAAAAGACGGAAAATTAGATGCGGGAAGAATTTCCGCTGCTAAATCTTATGCAGATAATGCTCCAGATCCAGCTGGAATTAGAGCATGTGCAGATAGGTATGAAGCGCAGCTTAAAGGAGAAGGAGAAGGACATCTTTCAAGAAGATCCAGTTCACCAGCAAATCATTTAGAAAAAGAAGGAGAAAAACACCCTCCAGCTAACAAAGCTCACCGGGAGCAGCATGCTGTTGATAATTATGAAGGACAAAAGCAGAGAAGAGCAGGGAAAAAAGCTGTATCAAGAAGATCTAGTTCACCATTAAATGAGTATCCAAAAACTGAGACTCCAAAAGACGGCGGCGAAACTTATACCAATATAGGTACAGAAGACGAACCAGTATGGGATACGCAAACAAAACTGCCTCCATCACTATCAAGAAGATCTAGTTCACCAGTTAACTATAGTGGTTTACCAGGTGTAAATGAAGATGATATTTTAACGGATATTGAATCAGGACGTGGAGAATCAAATTGGCAAGCACACCATGGAGATAAAAAAGGTGTTGCACCATCTAGGCATGGTTCTATGACAGGTGATCAATCAGCTACTAAATCAGATTACGCGAATTATAAAGGAACTGATAAAGGATATCATGGACATGATGGAGAATCTCATGGAGATCAATCTGCTACTCGTAAAGATTATATGGGTAATATGGGAAGACATCATATAGACCCAAGAACTAAAAAATAATATTTAAAAACACACAATGGCACATCCAATACATAAACACATGCACACCCATATTACGAAAAGAAATGTGGAAGCTGCAGTAAGAGACAACAAAGCTCATATTGATTATCTTAAAAGAGATGTTAAAGATGATCAAAGAACTGGAGGTAAATATAAGGATATTAATCAAACAGCTGATGAAAAACATATATCTAAATTAGCCGGAGATATTAAATATGATAAAAAGAAAGAAGGTTTATCTCGTAATTCTTCTTCTCCATTAAATATCCCAGACAGCGATAGTTATGTAAGAGCAGGAGGAACTGATTCATATGGAGGTAGAGTACCAGGAGAAATCTCTTTAAGTAAAGAAGATCTTGCTAAAGGAAGAGCTCAAGGTGGACCAAGAGCAACGGGACTAGGATCAATTGATGCAGCTAAAGCAGCTGGAACAACTTCAATGCCAGATTGGAATTATGAAGGAGATTTAGAGAGATCAATGGATGAAGGATTGCGTGGAGGTATAGAAATGGGTACAGAAGCGGCACAAGACCAATTAAAATTTAACGCTATTGATGATATTACTCAAGGTGATGGAAAAGGAGATTGGCAAGATACAGTAAATGCAAAAAGAGCTGCAGGAATAGGATATAAAGCTGAATATAAAACTGATGCAGATGGAAATACTATTTCTGGTATAAGATTTGACGATGGAACTTTTTTACCAGACTAAATACAATAAAAAATGGGGATACTAAAAAAAATAAAAAGTAATTTTTTAGGACAAAATAATTTTAGCGTAGGCTTTAATAATAATAGTCCAGTTAAAGGAGTAAGTAGAAAATCTTCTCCTTTAAACAATTATCAATCAAGTGTTGGTTTTGAGGGATCTTCAGGAGCAACTGGCTCGTATAGTGACTTAATGAAGTCAAATTATGGAAGCCCTGTAGTTCCAGATAATGCGGAACTAGGTGATGTATTATCCAAAGCAGTAGGACAATTTGGTTATATGGGGGCTCATGTTTCTGATGAAATAGGAAAAGCTCTTGGAGCTGATGGTGAAGGAGGAAGTCCATGGCATAGACAAGCATCTCCTTTAAATGAAAATGGAGATGATGATCCTGATAATGATGATGACGGAAATGGAGATGATAATGGTGATGGAGAAAATGGAGAGGGTGATGGAACCTCAACACAAAATACTGTTGAGGGGGCAAATGAAGCTAAAGAGAATTATGATGTAAATAATAATAATAATTTAAATGCAAATATGCCAACAGCTATAACCACCTCCGACCCCAATAATAGGTACCAAAACCAGCAATACGAATCAACATGGGGAGAAGGTTCTTATGGAACCCCAGATTCATGGAAAAAAGATAAAGACGGGGAATTTGAGTTAGACGAGGATGGTAATAAAATTAAAGTTAAAGGAGAAAGCAAACCTAATTCTGCCAGTGCAAGATTTCAATCAATGACTTGGTGGTAAAACAAAATAACAGTTATGGACCTGTATAAAACCACTAAAAAATAAAATAACAAAAAAAACAATAAAAAATGGCAAAATTAATAAAATTCGTTATGAATGGAGGTGGTCCTAACAATCCAGCAGCTTCATCTTCATATAACCCAACAGCGCCAGCAGCAGTTCCGTTTTATATAAACGTGGAAAAAATAAGAGGTATACAATACGGGGAAACAAGTTCCTCACCAGGAAATCCTGTGGCTCTTTATCTGTGGATGGCAGGTGCTGGTGGTTATAACTCTGTTAATACTGATTCACAAGTTCTAAAAATTTGGTTAACAGGAACAGGTCCAGCAGGTAGAAATGTAGCTCCTGAAGCAGGTGAGGCTTTAATCAACCTTATAAATGATACCTCAATTTATGGGATTATAGATTATCCAGTAGGAAGTGATTGGGAAGTTTTAAGTGTTGAAATCACATGGTTACCGTAATAATATAAACAATAAAAAAAATAAAAATTATGCAAAAATATTTAAAATTTAACGTAGCAGCTGCTAGTGCTCCAACCCTAGCTGGTAGTAGTATAAGTATAGACAATATAGCTGCTATTTTTCCTAGAGATACTGGAAAAGTAAACGCATACACAATGGAAGATGGAACATCAGGTTGGCAATTTGATTTTGATGGATTAGGAGTAGGTGATGAAAACACATACACTGATAGATTTGCTGCAGCACTTGTTAAATCACCAGGTGGTACAGTTATTAATGCTGGCAATGACTTAAAGATTTCTTCTATGGCTTTTGGAGATCAATTGTAAAAAATGAAATCTAGAGGTCTTGGCGACAAGATAGAAAATTTTACAAAAACAACGGGCATCAAAGCAGCTGTTGATAGTATATCAAGAGCTACTGGTGTCCCTTGTGGATGTAATAAAAGAAAAAACGCATTAAACAAAATGTTCCCTTCAAGAAATGCTTAACAAATACATTACTAACGGTTTTACGATGAAATCTCCTATTACAGTAGATAATACTCCGGTATATACTACACATATAGAAGATGGAGCATTAGGAAAAGGAAATAATAATGGTACTATTCTAGTATCAGAAGAATTACATCCAGATAACGTACAGAGTATTGTAGATCACGAAAAAGTTCATATAGATCAAATGAAAAGAGGTGATTTAGATTATGATGATAAATGCGTTTATTGGAAAGGCAAGTGTCACAAAAGAAGTGAGATGAAAGAAGGTGATCCTAATTTGCCTTGGGAAAAAGAAGCATATTCAAAAACAGACCCTTACGAGGCATTATAAAAAAAATTATGGCATATAAACAAAACAATCCATTAAGTAGAACATCGAGTTCTCCTTTATTTAGAAAACAAGGGGTTTCTCCTATTAATAATAGAAGATTAGATCCTAATGCTAAAAAAACAGCATATCCAAAAACAGGACTAAGTAGAAAATCAAGTTCTCCTTTAAATGCTTATCCAACAGCTGGAACTTTTGCAGGTTCTATAGAAGAAGCTGAAGCAGCTCAGGCTCCCGGTGCAAATGAACAATATGTAAATATTGGTACAGAAGAAGCCCCAGTATGGGATATGCAAACTAGCCTAGGAGATATTCATTTTGGTAGTAGTGTATCGGGTTATGGTACAGATGATCAAAAAGTAAACTTCCCTTATTATAAATCTAGAAAAACCGACTCAAATCCAGACGCTGCATATCATCCTTTAGGTCTTGCTAATCATAATTATAGATCTGAAGTTCTACCAGTTTACAACAATCGCCCAGAAACATCGATGTATCCACTAAGGGCTAAATCAAATTTTGGTGGAACCTCTACAGATGTTTTATCTGATCTTGATTTAGATTGGGGACAGCTTGACGAGCATATAAAACCAAGTGTTAATCCTTTTAAGGTGGGATCAATTGGAGGTAGCACACATGACATGGGAACACCTGGAGTAAACTGGGATCAAAGCGGTTATACTAGTGGTAATTATTATGATGGCGACAACGTAACTGATGATGCCCGTAATACTCCATGGAAATTTGCTAGTGAACAGTTTGGGGACGGTAGTGGACCCAACCTTGCACAAGAAGGAATGACAACTGTAGGATATGAAGGTAGCCCGGCTATTTATCCATTTTTTAGTGACTTATCTCAAACTAGAGCTGGTAATGTCACTGACGAAGCTAGAGGGGAAAATCAGTTATTAACTAAAAACTTTAACTCTTTACCAAGAGGAATTACAAACAGAGCTAATGTAAGAGACGCTTTTAGTACTTATGTTAATAGAAACACAATGAGTCCTGAAGAACTATTTAGTTGGGATAGATCAGCGGCTAGACCTGGTACAAGTTTTGGATTTAGTGATCAATTTAAAACTCAATACCCATCGATGTTAGCAGGAGGTCAATACGGATCTTCTGGTCCTGACACTTATGACTTAGACACCAACATGTTTAAAAACGCACTTAGTTCTTCTAAATTTAGAGGTAATACTAGCGGTATGACAAATACATTGGGTAATGCTTTGAGTGCAAATGTAGATAATCCAGTAGATATAATGACTAAGATGGTAAATGACGGTAAAATGACTACAGCGCAAGCAGAGGAATATTTAGGCGCTTTAAGAAGCAACACGTATAGTGGCAAACTCTAAATATATGTCAAAAAAGAAGTTTAAAGATACTACCGTTGGGCAGTTGTTATTTGGTGCAGCTTCTGTTATTAATCCTACATTAGGGAATATATTACAAGGAGTTACATCACCTAAAGACGCTATAGCAGCAATTACTAAATCTGATGTTTCTTTAGATGATAAAATTAAATTACAACAATTAATATACGAACAACAGAATAAAGAAATAGAGTCCATTACTTCAAGATGGAAGGCAGATTCTATGTCTGATTCATGGATGTCTAAAAACGTACGTCCATTAGTTTTAGTATGGTGTATTGTTGTATTTTCTTTTGCAGGTATACTTGATAGTGTAGAAAGCATACCATTTCATATAAATAGTACATGGAATGATACTTTCGAGAAGGTCATGATGGCTGTCGTCTTAGCCTATTTCGGTGGACGCACGACAGAAAAGGCGACAAGTATGTTTAAAAAGTAAAAATGCTTAAAAATAAGTGATTATATTTAAGTATAATTAAATTAAATTAAATAAAATGAAAAAAATACTTTTAAGTATAACTATGCTTATTACTATAGTTATACAAAGTCAAACATTAGAAGAAAATCTTCCAGGGATATATTCTAGTACTAAAAACTTTGAACAGAAAACTCATGTAGTTATCCTATATGATAAAGAAGCTCATTATTATGGAGAAGAAAATTGGACAATTTTTAGTCTCAATTTAAAAGAAGGTCATTTTAAGCGACAAGCTATAATTGAAATTACTCCAAAATTTATAAAAACACGTTTATCATTTAAACCTCATGTGAATTATGAGGATATAATAACTTATAGTTTACAAGGAACAACTATGTATGCTAAATTTGAAGGATATGGTACTGAAATATATCGCTTCGAGAAATATAAAATAACTAAAAATTAAATTAAATAAAATGAAAGAAGAAACTAAAAAAATTACAGAAGAAGAACTAACTAATATTTATAATGTACAGAACGCATTAAATCAAGCACTAAGTAATATTGGAATATTAGAAACTGAAAAACATGCGGTATTACACCAAGTGGCAGGATTAAATCAAGATCAAGAAAAATTTAAAAAAGAATTAGAAGATAAATATGGTTCTATTAATATTGATTTAAAAGATGGGTCTTACACGGTAATAGAAGACGAAGTAGAAGAGGAAAAATAAAATGAATAATGTAATACGTAAGATCAGTATAGGTGCTGATTATAAAAATGACGCCATGCATTATTCTGTAGGACAACAAGTTTACGGAGGGCATGAAATATCTCATATATTATATAATGAAGAAGATAGATCTTACAATATTCATATAAAGAAAAACAATGAGGTATTGCCTTGGAAGAAATTTAATTCTCACATGGCAATATCTATTGAATATGATTTAGAATACTAATGAAAAGTTTATATGATTTTATTATTAAACCTTTAGGAGAAAGATATAATAATAAAAAACAAATTGGTGATGCCGAGTTAATTTTAAACAATAAAATTGAAACTTGGAAATTTATAAATAAATTTGCAACTGTAGTAGAAGTTCCATTAAATATTAAAACACCTATAAAAGTAGGTGATATAGTAGCTGTTCATCATAATATATTTAGAAGATTTTATGATATAAGAGGAAATGCTAAAAATAGTAGAAGTTATTTTAAAGATAATCTATATTTTGCCTCTTTAGATCAGGTATATCTTTATAAAAGAAAAGATAAATGGATATCATTTGAAGATAGATGTTTTATAAAACCTATTAAAAATGAAAACTCTCTAACTAAAGATAAAGAAGTTTATTGTACTGGTATACTAAAAATAGGTAACGATCGTTTAGAAGCACTTAAAATCAACCCAGGAGACAAGGTAGGGTTTAAACCCTTAAGAGAATGGGAGTTTTATATTGATGAGGAACGATTATATTGTATGAAATCAAATGATATTATTATAAAGTATGAACACAAAGGAAACGAAGAAGAATATAATCCAAGCTGGGCGTGTAGCAGTTAAAGAGTTAATTAAAGTTGCTAAAGAACCAATTATAGATTTTGGACCTGACATTTCCGCAGATAGATTAAAAAATGCTGCAGCTACTAAAAAATTAGCTATATTTGATGCTTTTGAAATATTAAATAGAATAGAAGAAGAAAAGAATCTATTAGAAGATAAACCTAAAGTAGAAGAAAAAAAAGAAAAATCTTTTAAAGGGTTTGCAGAAGGGAGGTCTAAATAATGTATAAGCAAGAATTATATAAAATTTTACCTGACCATGTTAAGACTAAGGTTCTTAAAAGAAATAATAGGTATAAAAAATGGGAGTATGGTTATAACGAGGAACACGATTTCGTAGTAATCAGTAAATCTGGAATGATTGGAGATGTATATGAAATACAAGGTTTAAAAATAGCACTCCCTAAAATGCCTAAAGAAATAAAAAAATTTGAAACAGGAAGATGGACGAGAACTCCATTACCTAAAGTTTTAAGTAAAATTAAAAGCGTATTTGAATGGGATAAATATCCTGAAGATTTTAAAGAAAAATGGTACGATTTTATTGATGCGGAGTTTATTAAACGTGAAGAAGGTTTTTGGTTTTATAATCAAAGTAAACCTATTTACTTAACAGGTACTCATTATATGTACCTACAATGGAGTAAGATTGATGTTGGACCACCAGATTTTAGAGAAGCTAATAGATTATTCTTTATATTTTGGGAAGCATGTAAGGCAGATGATAGGTGTTATGGAATGTGTTATTTAAAAAATAGACGTTCTGGATTTTCTTTTATGGCCTCAGGTGAGGTTGTTAATCTAGCTACAATCTCAAGTGATTCACGATATGGAATATTATCTAAAACTGGACCAGATGCTAAAACTATGTTTACTGACAAGGTTGTACCTATATCAGTAAATTACCCCTTCTTTTTTAAACCGATTCAAGATGGTATGGATCGACCTAAAACAGAATTAGCTTATAGAGTACCAGCTTCTAAATTTACTAGAAGAAAGATTATAACAGGCGAAGTAGCCGCTGAATTACAGGGATTAGATACTACTATAGACTGGAAAAATACCGGAGATAATAGTTATGATGGTGAAAAATTAAAATTACTAGTTCATGATGAAAGTGGTAAATGGGAGAGACCTAACAATATTTTAAATAATTGGAGGGTTACTAAAACTTGTTTACGATTAGGGTCTAGAATTATTGGTAAATGCATGATGGGAAGTACTTCAAACGCGTTAGATAAAGGTGGTAATAATTTTAAAAAATTATATGAAAGCTCAGATGTTACAAAAAGAAACGCCAACGGACAGACTCGCTCAGGATTATATAGTTTGTTCATACCTATGGAATGGAACTACGAAGGATACATTAATGCTTATGGCATACCTGTATTCGAAACACCCAAAAGTCCAGATGAAGATCCCCATGGACAAAAAATTAGAATTGGAGTTTTAGATTATTGGAAAAATGAAGTAGATGGTTTAAGTGATGATCAAGATGCTTTAAACGAATTTTATAGACAGTTTCCAAGAACTACTAAACATGCTTTTAGAGATGAATCGAAAAACTCTTTATTTAATTTAACTAAAATATATCAACAAATTGATTGGAATGCTGATATTAAACATAGTCACGTTATTACTCAAGGTTCGTTCCAATGGACAGGAGGAATAAAAGATACAGAAGTAATATTTGTACCAAATAAAAGTGGCAGATTCTTTGTTTCTTGGGTTCCACCTCAAAGATTACAAAATAATGTAATAAAAAAATTAGGAAAAAAATATCCAGGTAATGAAAATTTAGGTGCTTTTGGCTGTGATAGTTATGATATTTCTGGGACAGTTGATGGAAGAGGATCTAATGGATCTTTACATGGATTAACAAAGTTTAGCATGGAAGATATGCCACCTAATCATTTCTTCTTAGAATACATTGCTAGACCACAAACAGCAGAGATGTTTTTTGAAGATGTATTAATGGCTTGTATATTTTATGGAATGCCTATACTAGCAGAAAATAACAAACCTAGACTTCTATATCACTTTAAAAGAAGAGGATATAGAGGTTTTGCGATGAATAGACCTGATAAAATTTATAATAAATTATCAGTTACTGAAAGAGAAATAGGTGGAATACCTAATTCAAGTGAAGATATTAAACAAGCACATGCCGCTGCAATAGAAAGTTATATTGAAGATTATATAGGGTTAAAAGAAGATAGTACGTATGGTGATATGTATCATCAAAGAACCTTAGAAGATTGGGCCAAATTTAATATTAATAATAGAACAACACATGATGCCTCTATTAGTTCAGGATTAGCTATTATGGCTTGTAATAAAAACAAGTATCGTCCTGTACCTAAACTTATATTACAAGATATTGATTTAGGAATAAAAAAATTCGATAATAGTGGAACAGTATCAAAAATTATACAATAAATGAAAGTAAATTATAATACTAATAGCATTTTTCCTAGCCAAGTAGTTAGTGATCAAGAGAAAGATAGTTGGGAGTATGGAGCAGAAGTTGCTCGTGCTATCGAACAAGAATGGTTTTCTCAAGGTAGAACTAATGGTAATAGGTATTTGACTACGTGGAATAATTATAATTACTTAAGATTATATGCGCGTGGAGAGCAATCTATACAAAAATATAAAGATGAACTATCTATTAATGGTGATTTATCTTATCTTAATTTAGATTGGAAACCAGTACCTATTATTTCTAAGTTTGTGGATATTTTAGTAAATGGGATTTCTAATAAAGACTACGATATATCAGCTTTTGCTCAAGACCCTCAATCTTTAAACAAAAGAACTGATTACGCCCAAGCTATTGCTACTGATATGTTTGCAAGAGATATAATTAAACAAGCTCAAGGAAAATTAGGAGTAAATTTATCTCAAACCAGTATTCCAGAAGATAATCTTCCTCAAACAGCTGAAGAATTAGAACTTCATATGCAATTAAGTTATAAGCAAGGAGTTGAAATAGCAGAAGAAGAAGCGATTAATCAAGTGTTGGATCAAAATAAATGGGAATTAACTAAGAGAAGAATTAATTATGATCTAGTTACTTGTGGAATTGGCGCAGTTAAAACTAATTTTAATACTTCTAATGGTATTACTATAGACTATGTTGACCCAGCAAGAATGATATATTCTTACACAGAAGATCCAAATTTTGAAGATGTATATTATGTAGGAGAAGTAAAATCTATTACTATCCCAGAATTAAAGAAACAATTTCCAGGTATTCCAGAACCAGAATTAGAAAAAATTCAAGCAACTAAAGGTAATAGAAATTATCTTTATGGGTATGGAGATTATGATCAAAACACTGTACAGATATTATATTTTGAATATAAAACTTATAGAAATCAAGTTTTTAAAATAAAGAAAACTGAGAATGGTTTAGAAAAAGCATTAGAAAAACCTGACACTTTTAATCCTCCAGCTAATGATATGTTTGAAAGAGTAGGAAGAAGTATTGAGGTTTTATATACTGGAGTTAAAGTATTAGGAACAGATACAATGATTGATTGGGGATTAGCAGAGAACATGTCAAGACCTATGGCGGATACTACTAAAGTGGAAATGAATTATGCTATTTGTGCACCTCGTATGTATAAAGGTAGAATTGAATCTATTGTGAGTAGAATTACTGGTTTTGCTGATATGATACAGTTAACTCATTTAAAACTTCAACAAGTATTATCTAGAATGGTTCCAGATGGAGTATTCTTAGATATGGATGGTTTAGCTGAAGTTGACTTAGGTAATGGCACGAACTATAATCCAGCTGAAGCATTGAATATGTATTTCCAAACTGGTTCTGTTGTAGGTAGATCATTAACTCAAGATGGAGAATTGAATAGAGGAAAAATTCCAGTACAAGAATTACAAACCTCCGCTTCACAAGCTAAAATACAAGCATTAATTCAAACATATAATTATTATTTACAAATGATAAGAGATGTGACCGGATTAAATGAGGCTAGAGATGGTAGTTTACCTGATAGAGATACACTAGTGGGATTACAAAAAATTGCAGCACACCAATCAAATATTGCAACTAAGCATATAAATAATGGAAGTTTATTTTTAACATTAAGAGTGTGTGAAAATATTTCTAAGAAAATAGCAGACTTATTAAATTATCCACTTACAGCTAATGCTTTAAGAAATAGTATATCTTCTTTTGATACTGAAACATTAAGAGAAATACAAAATTTAAATTTACATGATTTTGGTATATTCTTAGATTTAGAACCAGATGATGAAGAAAAAGCTACATTAGAACAAAACATACAAGTTGCTTTATCAAGTGGTGGTATTGATTTAGAAGATGCAATTGAAATTAGACAAATACGTAATTTAAAATTAGCAAATCAAATGCTGAAAGTAAAGCGTAA